>OIGD01002227.1_pt1 | contig 15617 bp, 11 predicted proteins | sample 1582211 | NCBI WGS metagenome assembly OIGD01 (sample SAMN04414078, study PRJEB24778) | human gut metagenome | material: faecal | host: Homo sapiens
TATCCGCATCCTCATAAAAAGATATGATTGAATATATCCTGACATTTTTAGAAAATTGCTTTAAATTTGTCGCATTTATGCGAACGAATGATAAGGCATAAAGTTTGCTGATACAGATATCAATATAAATCCGTTTATTGAACGGGAAAAATAATTTATAAAAAAAATGTCACACATTGAAAATAAGCAAATAATATAAATTCGCCCCCCAAAATAATGAACACGAAAAAACGATATCCATAAACGAACGTTTAATAATATAGAATTACACACGGCAGTACATCGATCATGATAGAAAAAGGTAGTCATACGACCGAGTCAGATCAATCCCTATTGGACGCATTGATCAAAGGAGAGGAAACCGCTTTCGAGAAAATATATAAAAGCTATTTCGCTCTTCTTCAAAACTATTCTGCCTCTATCGTCGGTGATTCGGAAGCGGCTTTGGAGATTATTCAAAATATTTTCGTTGCCTTATGGGAAAACCGGAAAAATCTCGACCGGGAAAAATCTCTGCGCAATTACCTGCTTCGCAGCACGCACAACAATTCCCTGCGTTACCTCAAAACCCGGTTTCTCCACCTACAACATCAAGAAAACCTTAAAAGAAAAAAAAGCGAAGAGGAACAAGAAAACGGGATCCGGGCGGAAGAAGGACCCGAACCCGAACAACAATTATCCGCTTTACTGAATGAATTACCGGAAAGAAGCCGCCAGGTAATGATCATGAGTCACATTGAGAACAGGAAAAGTGCCGATATTGCCCGAAAATTAGGCATTTCCGTCCGGACAGTAGAAACCATCCTCTACCAGGCAATGAAAAAACTTCGGGGAAAAATAAAAAAATAGTATTTTCGAATACGTAGTTTCGGGCAGTCAGGTATTATATTAATGTCGATCAGGTTATAGCGTGCATGAAAACAGATACAGAGAAATATTTGAACCGCCCCATCGGGGAAAATGAAGATGAGTTGCTGGATGAGATCTGGAACTCTCTCCGGGCAAAGGAGTGCGGGGAACATATACTGGACAGAAATTACCAGGACGTAAAAAGCAGGATCCGCCGGAGAAGAAATACCCGCCGGATGTATTGGATTTCCAGCGGTGTTGCTGCGGCTTGTGTGTTCGTGTCCCTGTTTCTGGTGTTCCGTCCCACTGCCCTGCAAGAGGTTACGGTATACACCCAACTCGGTCACATGGGCATATCCGTTTGCAACGAACAGGTGCAACTACTCGTCGGGGATTCCGCCGTTTCGAACCTGGGAGGCGACGCCAAGATAAATATAGACAAACATTCGAATGTCGCACTGCAATCCGCCGACGGGAAAAAGATTATGCTGCAAAAGGCAAAAATATTGAAAATATATGTTCCTTCGGGTAAGCATTTCAACCTTGAATTAGCCGACGGGACACGTATCGTACTAAACGCCGACACCTGGTTCGAATACCCATCGACGTTCGACTCCCAACCGGAACGCAGGGTAAAAATCAAGGGAGAGGGATTCTTTGAAGTGAAAAGCGATACAACGAAACCTTTCTACGTGGAGATTCCCAACAGCGAATCTATCCGGGTACTCGGCACCTGTTTCAACGTATCGGCTTATGAAGACAACACGGAAAACGTGACTACGCTACTCTCCGGTAAAATAGCTTATCACGTTCCGGAGAACAACCGAACGGTGACTTTATCGCCGAACGAGCAAATCCGCGTGGACAAAGAAACGAATAAAATGGAAAAATACGAGGTAGATGCCGCAGAATATTCCATGTGGAAAGAGGGCGTGATCTATTTCAACAACGAGAAATTAAGTGTATTGGCTAAAAAATTGTCCAGAATGTATGGTATCGATATTCAGGTATCGGAAGAACACCGCGATTCCCGTTTTTCGGGAATGATCCGGCACGAACGGGGAATTGATTACATCACCAAGCTGTTAACAACGACAAGTAACATCGAATGTATTATTGAAAACGGGGTTATTTATCTGAAGTAAAATCCCCTCCATATCAATTACAAAACTTCATTGGAAAATGAAGTTCGGGGCTTTGTATGCTCAAATATAAAGAATAGTAATAAAATAAATATTCATTAATACAAGATCAATATGAAAGAAGACAGATCATTCAGCCGGAACCGGACGGTTCTCCGGGACAAACTCCGGAAGAAAATCGTCCTGCCACTGTTCTTGCTACAAATGCTTTGTAGTTTTACGCAGGTAAGTTATGCCCAGGAGGTACAACTAAATTTAAAGCTGGAAAATTCCACTTTACTGGACGCTTTGAAAAAGATAGGAACAGCCACCGGAACGGAATTTTTTTATAATGCCGGGCAAATCGGTACTTCTGACAAACGAATCACGAGGGAGTTCAGAAATACGCCATTGAGATCAGCACTGGAATACGTTTTGAACGGAACTCCTTTCACATTTAAAATCGAGGATAAAACGATTATTATCACCCAACGTCCGGCAGAACCACAAAAAACTGAAATGAAAATCATCGAATTGAAAGGGATTGTGGTGGATAGTCATACGAAAGAACCGTTACCGGGAGTAACTGTTATGATCGAAGGAACAACGCAGGGAACTGCCACCGACGTTAACGGACAATTCACATTCCCCCTCGGTCCGGCAGAGTATAACATTATCTTTTCGTACATCGGTTACGAGCGTCTGGTAAAAAAGTTCAACGGAAATAATGTCTCCGATTTTCAGAAAATTACACTTGTTCCTGTTATCGAAGAGATGGATGAAGTAGTCGTCACGGGTATCTTCACCCGTAAAAAGGAAAGTTTCACGGGATCATCGACTACATTCAAAGCAGAGGAATTGAAAGCCGTGGGAGCGTCGAATCTGGTTCAAAGTCTGCGCACACTCGACCCTTCATTCAAAATCGTGGAAAACAACCAATTCGGTTCCGACCCGAACCGCATGCCCGATATCGAAATCCGGGGCAAGAGCAGTGTTATGGGATTGAAAGAAGAGTATGGGACCGACCCCAATCAACCTTTGTTTATCCTTGACGGTTTCGAAACGACATTAGAAACCATCATGGACCTGAACATGAACCGGGTGGCATCGGTCACCTTGTTAAAAGACGCAGCCTCAACCGCCATTTATGGTTCGAAAGCAGCTAACGGCGTGGTGGTTATCGAAACAAAGGCCCCGGAGGGGGGACGCCTGCAATTCTCCTATAAGGGAGATTTCAGCGTGACGATGGCAGACCTTTCGGATTACAACTTAATGAATGCCCGTGAAAAATTGCAATTCGAGACACTCGCCGGTGTATACACGGACAAATCCAACAGTGCCATCAACCAGGTACGCCTGGATAGTTTACGGAATGCCCGTTTAAAAGGAATCGAAGAAGGGATCGACACCTATTGGTTAAGCGTACCGCTACGCACCGGGTTCACGCATAAGCACAATCTATATGCCGAAGGGGGTGAAGAAAACATCCGTTACGGTATAGGGCTCAGTTACGGTAACGTGCAGGGAGTAATGAAAGGTTCCGACCGCCAGACCATCAGCGGAAATATAGATCTGATCTATCGTTCCGGCAAGTTCCAGTTCAGTAATAAATTGACTGTAGACTATATGGAAACGAACGATCCGTCCGTAAGCTTCTCCGAATATGCACAAGCCAACCCTTATTACAAAAAATATAACGAAGACGGGGGTATCGACAAATACCTATACTATTACTCGGGAGATGGTTACGAGGAAAAAGTGGCCAATCCCCTGTGGAACGCCAGTCTGAATAATTATGACAAAAGCGACGAAACCGGATTTACCAACAATTTCATCATCGAATGGTTCGCCACCGACGATTTACGTGCAAGAGGGAAATTCGGCATAACGAAAACCAGCAGTTCGGCAGAAGAACGCCTCTCACCCGAACACAGTGACTTTGACGATGAAGAGGAAATGAAAAAAGGAAGCTATACGCACACCGCCAGTAAATCCACCAGCTACGAGGGAGATATTGCTGTTACTTACGGACGTCTGTTCGGAGGGAAACACATGATAAACGCTGTGGGCGGTTTCAATTTCAGCCTGTCGAAAGAAACAAGCAACGGTTATAAAGCGATCGGCTTCACGGAAGATGCTTTCGGGAGTCCTTCCTTTGCCAATGGTTATCCCGAAAACGGGAAATCGTCCTACTCGGAAAGCGAAACACGTGCCGCCAGTTTTTATCTAAACGGCGGATACGCTTACGACAACCGTTATTTACTCGATTTCAACTACCGTAGTGACGGTGCATCCATGTTCGGCACGAACAACCGTTTCCGCAATACCTGGTCGGTAGGTATCGGCTGGAACCTACACAACGAAGCATTTTTTCATGCGAAAGATTGGTTTCAGCTATTGAAACTACGCGCTTCGGTCGGAAATCCGGGGAACCAGAACTTTTCGGCATACCAGGCATTCACGACCTACACGTTCAACACGGATATGACAAACATTTTCGGTTCGGGACTGGTGATCAACGCGCTGGGCAACAAAGACCTGGCATGGCAAGAAACGATTAATTGGAATGCCGGAGCAGATATCACAACCTGGAACAACCGCCTGAACATCACGTTCGACTGGTATAAGAAAATTACCGACCCGTTATTGGCCCTGATTACCACACCAGGTTCCATGGGGGTGAAAAGCGTGGCTATGAATGCCGGACAGCAAAAGACAACCGGAATAGAAGTGACTCTGAAAGTCTCCCCCATTTACAGACCGCAAGAAAGAATTAACTGGAATATCAGCCTTAACGGGACACACGCCAAAGCACGGTACGCCAAAATCGGCAACGCTTTCAGCTCCCTGAACGAAGAGCAGAAAGCCTCATTGGCCGGGACAACGCGTTATTATGACGGCGGAAGCCCCACAGCCATCTGGGCGGTACGTTCTGCCGGTATCGATCCAGCCACGGGAAAAGAACTTTTTATCAAAAAAGACGGTTCCTATTCCTTCACTTATGACACAGACGACGAGGTCGTTCTGGGAGATACGGAACCCAAACTGGAAGGAGTGATCGGTACCACACTATACTATAAGGGATTATCCGTAGGATGTTACTTTCGCTACACCCTGGGAGCCCAAATATTCAATGAATCGGTTTTCGAAAAAGTAGAAAACATCAGCAGTGACGAAGTTTACAACAACCAGGACAAAAGAGCCTTGTACAACCGTTGGTCGGCGACTAACCGTGAAGCCCAATACAAAGGCATCTCATTGACCCAGACAACCGACAAGTCATCGCGCTTCGTGATGGATGAAAACACCATAAGCGGGGAGTCATTCAATATCGGTTATGAATTCACCCAACCTTTCGTGAAAAGAATGGGACTATCCGTTTTGAACATTCAGGCCATCATGAACGACCTGTTCCGTTGTTCATCCGTGAAAAGCGAACGAGGGATCGATTACCCTTTTGCCCGCACGGTTTCTTTCTCATTATCGGCAACTTTTTAAAGCAAATGTTATGAACATGAATATACAACGACTGATCGGACTGTACTGCCTAGCATTTTTACTGGCAGGATGCAGCAATTGGCTGGATGTCCAACCCTACGACCAGATCTCAGAGGATGAACTGGTGAAATCGGAAGAGGGATTCCAGAAAGCACTAAACGGCATTTATATCGGACTGAATGACGAGGCCCTGTACGGAAAATCCCTGACAGTAGAAATGATCGAAATCATGGGAGGCGCCTACGAAATCGGCAACGAAAGCCTGGCATGGGGGAATTACACGGACTTAAAAGATTATAATTACAACACCGAATACTGGCGTAGCTGTATGAGTTCCACCTGGGACAAGGCATACGCTCTGATTCTAAACTGCAATAAATTACTGGAAAATATGAAATCCCGCGAAGAATTATTCACGGGAAACAACTATAACATAATCCAAGGCGAAGCCCTGGCACTGAGAGCGATGCTGCATTTCGATATGCTACGCCTGTTCGGTCCCGTATATTCGAGAAACCCGGAGGCAACCAGTATCCCCTACTACACGTCGGAGGTATTGTCCCCCGAACCTTTGCTGCCCGCATCGGAAGTGATGACAAAAATCATACAAGATTTGCAGGAAGCACGCATCCTCCTAAACGAAGATCCCGTGAAAACGGAAGGAGGATTGTCAAGCGGGAATGCAGGCGAAAGTTCGAATTTCTTATGTTACCGGGCACTACGGTTAAACTACTATGCCGTAACAGGCCTGCTGGCCCGTGTATGCCTGTACGCCGGACAACGGGAAAATGCATTCAATTATTCCACTGAAGTGATAAAAGCTTCCAATAACGGCATATTTCCTTTCGTAGACAGAAGCCTGGTGAACGGAACTGCCCAGGATCCGGACCGTATTTTCTCGCCAGAAGTTCTGTTCGCCCTCTCTGACAGCCAACGAGGAGAATTGTTCGAAGAATATTTCGACCCATCGTTAGCCCCCAACATGGTATTCCGCATGGAAACCGATTTACTGGAACAAACTATTTACGGTGGAACCGGAACCGGCGGAAATCTGGACGACTACCGTTGCCGTTCCAATTGGATTTCCTCGGGAAGCGCACGCTATTTCTACAAATATTCGGACATGACGGAATCGGGACGGATAGAAAATACCATGATCCCCTTGCTACGGCTGGGCGAAATGTACCTGATCGCCGCAGAAAGCCAATCCAACAGCCTGGCTAACGGAGTATCATACATAAACACGTTGCGTAAAAACCGGGGAGTAAGCAATTTACAGACCCTGACCACCACCCTTCTGCAATATGAATACATCCGCGAAGTTTATGGCGAAGGACAATTATTCTTCATGTACAAACGGATGTACTCATCGATTATCCGGTCGAATTCGGCAACGAACAACCCGGCTCCGTCAAATGCAGTATTCGTGGTGCCTTTGCCCGACACTGAAACAGAAAACAGATAACCAAGTAATCACAACAGCAATGAAGAAAAACATAATCAGGAAAGTATACTGGGGAATGACGGTATTGTTCGGACTGGCAGGATGTAACGAAGAGAAACCGGCTACTTTCGACCAAATCAACGGAATATATTTCAACAACCGTTTGTTAAACAATACGATCGTTGACAGTACCAACGTGACATTCGTTTATACCAGTGCCGACACGATGACTGTCACGGTAAAAGTCCAGGCATTGGGACGCCCCGTGGCATACGCCCGCCCGATAGACATCAGTGTAGCAGGAGGCAATGCCATAGAAGGAACCGACTATGAACTGGTCTCTGTCGCAGAAATGCCGGCAGAGGCAGTAAACCTCGATTATAACGTGCAACTGAACCGTACGGCGGTACTGAAACAAGAAAACCGGGAGATTGTGCTGGAACTGAAAGCCAACGAGCACTTTATCCTGCCTTTCGAGTATCAGGTGCAAAGTGGAAATGACACGACAACCGTGATTCGTTACCGCATCATCTTCTCCGACCGTTTCACGGTTGCCCCGGAAAGTTGGGATGAAGACTTCGGGGGAGAATTCTCCCAGCAAAAGTTCGAATTAATATGCCGGGTACTGGAAATAGACCCCGCCGAATTTAATACGGCAGGCGGTATTTCACTGGCAAGATGGCAGTTTATCTATATAGAAATGTGCGACTACGTGGCCACCCAAACAGAAAAGAAAGCAGCGGGAGAAGAATACGACGAAGAGGCTTTCGACCCGACAACCGGAGAACCATTGTTTAAATATTAATATATGCAACCATGCGAAAAGGATTATTATACACGGCCTGCTGGATTTTCTTACTGATATCCTGTGCCGAAGATTTGGGGAATTACGATTACCGGGAACTCTCCTCCCCGGTGGTGACCGGCATTGATGAGAAAATACCCGTACGAAAATTCGAACGTTTACAGTTGACACCGCAAATTGAAGGTGAACAATTCACGGAAGAAGATTACCAGTTCGAGTGGAAAGTGATTCCGCAGGCAGACGCCGTTACAGCTACCGTGATCGGAAATGAACGCATTTTGGATTATGAAGTGGTATTGGCGGAAGGGACATACACGCTATATTTCACGATAACCAACCGTACAAGCGGTTTGTTCTGGCAACAGACTTACGAACTGGAAGTCACCCAAACCACTTCCGAGGGCTGGATGGTGTTGTGCTCCGACAACGGTCGGACACGACTGGACATGATATCCATGGTCACGGGAGAAACTTACAGGGACTTATTATCCAGCCAGGATATGCCGGAATTAAACGGCCCACGGCGTATCCAGCAACTGGAAGACCTCGCCGAAACCGGATCGCCTTTCTACTTGCTGACGGATGACGGAGCAACCCGCTTGAGCAGTGACGGTTTTGCCTGGACGGAAGAATACAATATACGTTACGAGATGGGGAACGGACAAGCAGTAAGCCCACATGAAATAATACCCACGGTCAATGCCAAAATGATGGTTGCCGGGACGGATTTCCACTATGCGAGCAATATGGGTGAGATTCTCGGACTTTTCAGTTCTCCCATAAACAAAGATTTCCGGGTAGCCCCCATGGCAGGCAGCAATGTTGCAGGCAACATGATCCTCGCTCCCCTGGTGATGATATACGATATCGACAACAAACGCTTCATGGGATACGGACAAACTTTAGCTTCCTCAGACCTGAACAATCAGGAACCTTTGCGGGAGATGAATGAAATGGCAGAACTGATGGAAGACATGCAAGCGACGACGGGAGGAGTTACGGGTTCGGCATTTGATGAATTTCCCACCGGACTAGACTACGTGTACATGGAGAACACCCGATATGACCCGGGTAGCGGGCAAATGGCAGTAACCTATACAGTACTGGCAGACGGCGACAAACGCTACCTTTACGGCATCCAGCTAGGCGACATAGTCCCTCAATCGTGGAGTAGTTGTCCTAACGCGCTTGGGAAGGCTTATTATGGCGACTTGTCGGAATGTACCGATATAACAAAGGTGACAGACCTCTTCGCTTTCAGTTCACTGAAAAACTGTATGTACTATGCCGTGGGCGGTACCCTCTACCAGGTAGACCTTTCCACGAAACCGTTGCAGGCAAAAGTGCAGTTTACATTACCGGGAGGAGAGGAAATCACCCGCCTGAAATTCAATCTATTCCGCAAAAATACCAGTGACTCCCGTTCGTACAATCTGATCATCGGAAGCCTACGGGGTGAGGAAGGTATCCTCCGGATATATAACGACACGGAAATGAGCGGAGATTTTTCAGGAGTGGAACCGGAAGTCTACGACGGTTTTGCCCGTATTGTCGACGTAACCTATAGAGAATGGTAAGTTTTAAGTGTTCAATTTATCTATATTATTAATTTCTAAAATCTAAATGTTATGAAAAAAATTCGGATAATGATGCTTATGATATGCAGCATTTGCGCATTCACGGCTTGTTCGGATGATGATGATCCGACACCACAAAACCCTGTATCAAACGTGAGAATACCCGCTACAGCTGAAATCGGTACGGAAATTATCGTATCCGGTACCGGATTCGCTTCAACAGCACAGTTCACCTTCAAAGGCACAGCCTCATCTGCCGATGTAAGTCAACTAACCATTGTTTCCACCGGTGTGACAATGACCGTGCCGATGAGCTTAACACCAGGACAATATACGTTGGTACTAAAACAAGACGGCGAATGGGAATTGGGAAGCATTGAATTAACAGCGGCTTCACTCCCAATCATCGGATTAGAAATACCCGAAGCAGGATTTACCGGCCAAATAATAAATATTGGCGGTAACGGATACAACGAAACGTCAAAAGTATACGCAGAAACCGGGAATGGCACCCGAACTGAATTGACTGTAACAGACTACCAGAGCGGATTGATTTGTACTTTACCCACAGACCTCAGTGCCGGAACTTACCGTCTTATCCTTGCCCAGGATGGAGGGGAATGGACATTAACCGAAGAGTTCGAAATTGTAAAATACAAACGATTGGTCAAGATCGGCTGGGTAAATGATTTCAGTCAAATAATGGCAGATTATATCACAGAATCTACATTCGAAATTTCCTATGCAGCCAACGGTCCACAAAGTTTCAAGTACGCTAATGTCCTTTACGAACATGAGATGAACTATGATGTACAAACAAACAATGACCAAATTATTTTATCTATCAGTAATCCGGATCCTGACTGGGAATTAGAAGGATATGTAAGACAGGTTACTCTGAGTGTAACCGATGATTTAGCACAATCAAATGCTACAATTTTCTATAATCTTTGGAATACAAAGGACGTAAACATGAGTGCTGACTGGACATATGCAGACCGGTATATGAAATCCTATGAAGGCAAAGGAGGTCTTAACAATTTAGAATATACTTTTGATGCCGGCAATTTAGTCGATGTCAGCGGAACATCATTCGAATACGACCAAACACAAAAATACACTCGTCCAGGAATGGACATTGCAGCCCTTTTCTTACAACTTTCAAACATAAACTATACTCAAGATTGGGGATGGATGTACGCTGCATTCACAGGGTTGATCGGAGAAAAATCGGCAGGAATTCCCGTAAAAATGTCGGTAGTAGATCCGGAGACGGAAGAAACAACGACCCACGAGTTAAACTACACGTATGATGAAGATAATTACGTTACAAGCGTATCTTATGAATCTTCATATTACGGAATGGGTATGGTTACTTTCCGGATCGATTTCACATACGAAGAGGTACAATAATACCACATAGAGGGTGTGTCAAAATGCGTGTTTCGATAAATTATATAGTTGCAATTTATTGATAATCAATATTGAGAAGCCACTAAAAATACGAAAATTTGCATTTTGACACACCCTCTTTAAAAACAGCAAATCGATTTTAAAGATGAAATACATTCTATTTATCGCACTCATTCTATCCGTCGTCAGTTGTACGGAACACGACGGATATACCCTCACCGGACATGTCCCCGAAGCATGGGAAGGGAAACCCGTTTTTCTGGCACTGGATGATACCAATCAACCTCATTTCATCGACAGTACGAAAATATCGGGGGGTAAATTCAGGTTTCTGGGTAAATTCGATGTGCCGCGTTATTGCACGGTCAGCATCTACCTTGATCCCAATGACCGGCTGACCCGCAGTAAAATTGTAAACTTCTCGTTATTTATCGACAATGCAGCGATAGAAGCCACTTGCGACTATTCCAGCAAATATCCCGTGTTTCAGATCTCCGGAAGCGGGACTCAAACTGAATATCAAAACTACCTGAACGAGATACAACCCATGGAGGACGACCGGAGCAAAACGTTCCGCGCTTACGGGGAAGCTTATTACAATTCGAAAGATTTAGCCAAAGCGATTGATCTGGCCAAACTCGTCACCCAAAAAAGACTAGCCCTCAGAGAGACTCAAATCAACTACCTTAAAGCACATCCCGAATCTGCCATCAGCGTTAAAATCGCACAAGAACTCTCCGACAAGAATTCCGACCTTTCTTTGAAAGAAATCGAAGGATTATTCACCTGCCTATCCCCCGAAATGCAAAATTCGGAAATGGGCCAGGCTCTTCGGGCAACGATCCAGGGCAAACAGGTATTTATCGGAGGATCTTTCATCGACATGGAACTCACGGCAGCGGACGGAAGTAAAAAGAAAATATCGGATTTTGTGAAACCCGGGACCACTACATTAATTGAATTCTGGGCATCATGGTGTAGTCCCTGCCGCGGGGAGATACCTCACATGCGTAACACGTACAATACCTACCATCCCAAAGGGTTAAATATCGTGAGTATCTCCATTGACAGTGATCCGAAGAATTGGCATCAGGCTTTGGAAGAGGAAAAGATGCCTTGGGAACAGCTTATCGATAATACCAAAGCGGCTTTCCGGGCTTATAACCTGAGCGGAGTTCCTTCCTCTATCCTTGTAAACGACAAGGGAAAAATCATTAATGTAAACGCAAGAGGCGGATGGCTGGATGCTGCCATGCAGGAAATTTATGATTAATCATATACACTTTAAAATGAGAAACTTTATATTTATTATTTTACTCTCGGTCGTTTGCTCTTGTTCACAGCAAAACAACGACGATATCGTCGTAGACTTCAACGTGCAAAACATGACCTATTCCAAAATTGCCATTGTTGTCAGCCCGGAAATGATCAAGGAAACGGATCTGGATAAACACGGAAAAGCCAGCTGTACATTACAGGGGAATATGATATACGCCCGTCTGTTTTATGGCGAGGAAGCCAAAAATGTTTTTTTCCAGAAAGGCGATCGTGTCACAATTTCTTTTGATGCCAACAATTTTAAGGACAGCATGAAATTCGAAGGAAAAAACACTCCGGTAATAGAATACCTCAATTCTATCACTTACAACCCGATAATCCCCCCCGAATACGAGCGCTCACTAAAGGAGATTGTCAGTCTTGTCAACGAGAAGACAGACGAGGCGGCCAATTTATTGAAAGCCCGGAAACTGGAAGCGGTAAATCCCGAATTTGCAAAACTGGAGGAGGGACGAATCAAGTATTCATATCTGATCAGTTTGGTTATGTATCCCATGGGACATATCATGTTCGACACAACTTATCGCCCGAATGAGGAATATTATTCAACATTGGAAAAATACGTACAGGAAGACGAAAGTCTGATTGACCTTGACATTTACAGGGAATTTATTATAGAGGCTGCTCTTGTGCTTGGAAGCAAGGATAAAGAAATCTCCGGCATCTACAATAAAAATGTTGCCCGGATGAAATATATCGCCCAACATTTCAAAAATGACAAGCTAAAACAATCTCTTCTGAACGAGATTGCCATCAGACAGATAAAGAACGGTATTAACCATATCACCGAACTGGAAAATATTTACAATACTTACGTGACTGACCCGACTCTACGGACTGCCTATAAAACAGAGTATGACAAACGGAACATTGCCGTTACCGGCAAACTTTCCCCGGACTTCCAGGCCAAGGACATTAACGGTAAAACTTACTCCTTGAAGGATTTCAAAGGGAAATATCTGTATATCGACATGTGGGCGACCTGGTGCGGTCCCTGTAAAAGAGAAATGCCCTATTTGATAGAACTGGAAAAGAAAATGGAAGGGAAAAACATCACCTTCCTCGGTCTTTCCACCGACGAGGATAAGGCAGCATGGGAAGAAACAGTCAAATCGGGAGAACTCTCCGGCGTTCAACTTTTGCTTGGGCGAGGGAGTCAATTCCAACGGGATTATAATATCGACGGTATCCCTCATTTCATTCTTATTGACCCGGATGGCAAGATTATCAACCCCAAAGCAGTCCGCCCTTCTTCACCAGACGCCGAAAAGATTTTAAATGCTCTTCCTGATATTTAAACGGGATGGAACTGCTTCAATATAATTCAAATCTATATCCTCATAAAAAGATATGATTGAATATATTCTGCCATTTTTAGAAAATTACTTTAAATTTACCGCATTCATTCAAACGAATGAAAAGTAATATGAATCAATAAAATGGAAAGACTATGAGTGAAATTATTTGCCACTGCTTTGAAGTAAGCAGAGAAGAAATTGAAAATGCAATTCGTGAAAAAGGATTAAAAACCGTTGAAGAAGTAGGCGAAGTGACGAACGCAGGAACCGGTTGTGGCGGCTGCCAGGAACAGATACAGGAGATTCTGGACGAAATCAATGGGAAATAATCTCCCTTCCAGCAATAACAAAAAGATCCCGGATGAAAATTCATTATCCGGGATCTTTTTGTTATTGTGGCGCTGAATAACTTTTAGCGGTTCAACCAGTCCCGGAACTCGCGAATGCGGTCGGCACTGACGATAGCTTCTATATTTTCAGGAGGCAAAGGAGATAAACCGATTTTTATGCGGTTGTTGGAATAACGGATCATTTCTTTGATAGCAGAAAAGCTCACTATAAACTTCCGGTTGATCCGAAAAAAGATTTGGGGATCCAGGCGTTCTTCGAGTGCAGCCATCGTCTGATCGAGGATATACCCTCCCCCTTCATGGGTATATAACATCAGGTATTTTCCATCGGCCATAAAATAAGCGACTTCTGCCACCGGTACGGATTTGATCTTCGTTCCGATCTGCACCAAAAAGCGCTCCTGAAATCGGACCGTCCGGGGTGCTTTCTTTTCTTTTGCAAACCAATTCCGCACTTTTTCCAACGCCCGCAGTATTTCCTCTTCGTCAAAAGGTTTCAGGATGTAATCTATTCCCTGGCTCTTGAAAGCTTGCAAAGCATATTCATCATAAGCGGTAATAAAAATGACAGGAGCTTTGATCTCTACTTGTCCGAAAATATCGAAACTACGTCCATCTCCCAAATGAACATCGCTGAAAATCAAATCTACCTGATTTTCTTTCAGCCATTGTACACTTCCCCGTACAGAATCCTGACGGGCAACGATTTCTATTTCCGGTGCCAACTTTTTCAGAATACTTTCCAATTCACGGGCAGCCAAAGCTTCATCTTCAATAATAATTGCAGTCATATTGAAATATAGGATCGCCCGAAAATACGAAAAAAGGACTTGCCTGCCAAGTCAAAGTTTTTTATTTTATAAAAAAAACGGTAACAACCGTATTTCTTTACCATTTTTACTGTTGTTACCGTTTTATCCATTGTTACCGTTTCAACTCAACCCTAATTATTCAATTCCGGATTATTCTGAATCGCTTCTTTCGGATAAGGAATAATATACTTGGGATCGTCCTGCCGGATCGTAACCGTAAGCGAATTCCAATCGGCATCCATATAGTTTTTTATAACCTCCGGGCGGGTCGTTCTACGAAGATCGAACCAGCGATGTCCTTCGAATACCAGTTCCCGGGCCCTTTCCTCCATGATATCGGCCAACAATTGTTCCTGATTCATGGTTTCGATCTCTGCTTTCCGTTCGTTATAATAACTTTCAGCCAGACGCTTCTGAAGCAAGGTCAACAGATATTCTTTGGCTGCCGGCAGTTGTCCTTCGCGGTGAGCAGCAGCTTCGGCAGCAATCAGCCAAAGCTCTGCACTCCGGAAAGTGACCTTCTCATTCTTATTCCCTCCTTTATTACAATACCAGGTTCCGTATTTATCGACCAAATAATTTCCCAGCCGGGCATCTACATATTTATCTCCCTCTTTTATCTGGTTAAATTTTCCGCTGATATTATCCAATACGTACATATCTTCTTTCATTACGGTACTGGATACCGTTTCCAAAGCAAGTATCGCTTCTTTCGACGTATAAGTCCAAGGTTGGGCTTCGGTAGTCGTCAGATCCTCCAGCGGACAAGCCGCCAGCAGACTTTCGGCTGTCTCCTGAGCCTGTTTCCAATCCTGATGATAAAGATATACCCTGGCCTGGAAGGCTTTCAGCGCTTTCTTCGAAAACCGGTACAGATAAGCACCCGTCTGTTGCTCCACCTGCATATATTTCTCCGCTTCCTGTAAATCGGCGAGCACCTGTTCATATACCTTTTCCACTGTAGTAGGTATAAACGACTGTCCGATATCGATCTTTAAAGAAAGCGGAACGGCTTTATCTGTTGCCGCAGTAGCCGGATCATACCATTTGGCATACAGATTGATTAAATCGAAGTGAACAAAAGCCCGGAGACAATAGGCTTCAGCCAGCAA
>OIGD01002231.1_pt1 | contig 15591 bp, 10 predicted proteins | sample 1582211 | NCBI WGS metagenome assembly OIGD01 (sample SAMN04414078, study PRJEB24778) | human gut metagenome | material: faecal | host: Homo sapiens
AGGGAAACCGGATCGTCCGTCTGAACGAGGAGCTGACGCAGTTTCACGCAGAGGTCCTGAATAATCTTAACAGCATTCACGGCGCGCTGCTCCGTATGAACAGAAGTATTCAGTCCGAGGGAACTTTTGGCACAATCAAGTGGAACAGGTCGTATATCCGGGCGCGGCGCCGGGGGCTAAAGTCGCTTTTTCTTGAGTTCGGCATGATTTCCTGCGGTTTTAATCTTCATAAGTTCCATCTGAAAAAAGTGGCTCTCAGGTCTGCTGCCTGATTCAATATTTATTACATTTTGTGCATGGCATTTCCCTGTCGGCTTGTTTGTTATACGCTTTTTTCGGTTCATTCTTCTTTTTTGCAGTATCAGCAAGCCCGAGCTTCCATAGGATGGTTGCTCGGACTTGGGTGTTGAGTTATTTTACAGCGCCTATTTTTTATTCAGTTGTGACAGCCTTTGCAAGGTTTCTGGGCTTGTCGGGGTCAATGCCGCGAAGCACCGAAGTATAATATGCAATGAGCTGCAATGCGCACACCGTCGGCAGCGGTACGAGCATATCGTCCAGGTCTGCGTCTATTTCAAGGGTAAGGTCAACGCTGTTCTCCGCGAATACCGTGCCCTTCCGGCAGACTGCTATTATCATTCCGCCGCGCGCCTTGACTTCCTCCATGTTGCTGATGGTCTTTGCAAGGACGTTCGCCTGGGTCGCTACCGTGATAACGGGAATTCCAGGCTCAATGAGGGATATCGTTCCATGCTTCAGTTCGCCGGCAGCATATGCCTCGGAATGAATATAGCTTATCTCCTTGAGCTTCAGCGAGCCCTCCAGAGACAGCGCATAGTCGAAGCTTCTGCCGATGAAGAACAGATTATCAGCATTCACAAGCTTGCTTGCGATAAACTGGCACTCGTTCTTGCGGTCGATAACGCGCTGAATCGCCGCAGGAGCGGACAGAGCCTGCGCGGTCAGCTCCTTCATGCGCTGGAGACCGATCATGCCCCTTGCAAACGCAAACCGGAACGCAAGCAGGTACATTACGGATATCTGCGCGGTATACGCCTTCGTGGAAGCGACTGCAATCTCCGGACCTGCAAGCGTATGGATATACATATCCGCCTGGCGCGCTATCGCGGAGTACTTTACATTTACTACCGCAAGGGTCTTTGCACCGCGCTCCTTCGCGAGTTCAAGCCCCGCCTTCGTGTCAGCGGTTTCGCCGCTCTGGGACACGACTATTACAAGATCTCCCTCTCCGACTATAGGATCCATGTAGCGGAACTCCGACGCGACCTCCACGGTAACGGGAACCCGCGCCAGCTGCTCAATTGCGTACCGCGCAATGATTCCGGCGTGCATTGCCGTTCCGCACGCAACTATGAAAACGCGCTTGACATCGCGCAGCATATCATCAGTCAGACCGATATTCTCAAAATATGGTACTCCATCGCGGCAGCAGGACTCCATCGTTTTCGCAACGATCCCCGGCTGCTCGTGTATCTCCTTTAGCATGAAATGCGGGTATCCGCACTTCTGAGCCTGCTCAACGTCCCACTCAGCAATGCTGATCTCCTTCTGCTCGGGAATTCCGTGTACGTCGTAATACTCGATCCCGTCGGTTTTCATGCATACGATGTCGTTATCGTCCAGCAGAACGTATTTTTTCGTGTATTTCAGGAACGCCGGAATGTCGCTTCCGATGAAATACTCGTTCTCGCCGATACCTACTATCAGCGGGGACTCCTTACGGGTCGCATAAACCCTGTCAGGGAAATCACGGAAAATGATCCCCAGCGCATAGCTTCCCTTGAGTTCCTTCAGCGTTTCAGTGATGGCGCGGAGCGGGTTCCTCTCGGAATAGTAATAGTCCAGCAGGCATGCGACTACCTCGGTATCCGTCTGGGAAGTGAAGGTGTATCCCTTTTCGGTCAGAAACTCCTTGAGTTCTATGTAGTTCTCGATTATTCCGTTGTGTACGATCGTGACCCTTCCGTTTGTGTGCGGGTGTGAGTTGATGTCGCTCGGCTCGCCGTGGGTCGCCCACCTGGTGTGGCCTATTCCGCAATGTCCCACCGGACTGCCCTCTATATCAAGCTTGTGCCGCATGTCCGCAAGCTTTCCCTTTGTCTTGACCGTCTTTATTCCGGTCTTTTCAAAGACTGCTATACCTGCGCTGTCGTATCCGCGGTATTCCAGCTTTTCCAGACCCTGCATCAGCACGTCAGTACAGTCGCGCTGACCTACATAACCTACTATTCCGCACATAAAATAGTTCCTCCGTATGATGTTCTTTATGTAGTCATATTCGGATTTTCCCCTGTTTATGACTTCCCCATAGATGATTATAACACAAGCAGCGGAAAAATTCAATACTGATTTTCCGCTGCTGAAATATTTATCGCGTTACTCTACCCTTATTCCACCCGGGTCGGGCTGAGAGGTCTCAGGCTCCGACGTTTCGGATGTGCTCGATTCGGTTGTCGCCGCGTCTGGCTGCTCCGGCTCTGATGTATCCGGAGCGGACGTGTCAGGCTCGGAAGTATCAGAGCTGCCAGAATCGTCGGTTCCGCTGGTGTTGTCGTCCGGGACGGGAGTTACCGGCGTTTCCGGCTCGGTGGTATCTCCGGTACCGGGATTTTCAGGCTCCGGCGGAGTTTCTCCGGTGTTCGCACCGCTGTTGTCGGGAGCCTCGCTGCTTCCGCTGCCGGAGTAGCTCAGTCCGCTGCGCGCAAAGTACGCCTTTACGCCGTCGGCTATAGACTGCGCAATGCCTGACTGATACGTGGGATCAGCCATCACCATGCACTCACGCTCGTTGGAAATAAAGCCCATCTCGACCAGCACAGACGGGAAATCCTGCTGGAGAGTTACCCAGTAGTAGCTGTACTTTTCTCCGCGGCTGCTCCGTGTTCCGTCGCCGTAAACAGAGTTGTCATAATAGTTCGACAGCTTGTCGTTTATGCTCTTGGCGAGCGGCTGCGAGAACGGTGTGAAATAGTACACCTCAACGCCGTGCGCCGATTCGCTCAGCGCCGAGTTACAATGCAGAGACAGGAACATGTCCGCACCGTATGCCCGCGCAACCGTCGGTCGTGTGGCGGTCAGGATAAACTCGCTCTCGGTCTTGAGCCTTACAACTGTCGCGCCCATAGCGGTCAGTTTGGATTCGAGCTGCTTTGCCACTGCAAGGTTCACGGACTGCTCTGTTGCGTTGCCGATGGCTCCGGGGTCAAGCTTGCTTGCAGTCTTGCCGTAGCCGTGGCCGGGGTCTATTACGATGACCTTTCCGGAAAGCGGCGATGTCGGAACATTGAAAGTCAGCATGAGGTCGCCGTTATCGTCGTAGTACGCTCCGCAGCCGCTGTAAATTCCCGCCTGCCGCAGCGTAAGGGTCAGACGGAATTTCGGCACGCCGTTCTTCTCAACGGTATCCCATATTCCGGAGCTGAACAGCGAACAGCTGTCAAATGCCGGCAGCTTGGTAACGCTGGTGACATTATCGAAAACTATCTCGACCTTACCCGGGCTGTAGTCGCTGACGCCGTAGGGTCCGTCGTCCTCGTCGATAAAGCTCATCGGAGTTGTTACGTTGAACGTGGACTTGTAATCAAGCTGTATTTTTATGTAGCTTCTGCCGCCGGAATTACCCACTGCCTTAACGTACAGCTTGTTTTCTCCAAGCCCGGTGTCGTAGAATGTCGTGACGTCCGTAGCCTTGTAACGCCTGCCGGACGTGCTGATAACGTAATCGCCGGACGCGCTCTTATAGTAATCGAGGCTTCCCGCCGGGAGCTGAGAAAGCGTCGGGCAGGGCGCGGAGCCGGTGGTCTGGCTGTCGAACACCGTGGTGTAATTATTGAGCGTCTTAATGTAAGTCGTGTAATCCGATGTGGTCAGCACCGGCGCCATCGTGCCGACTATCTCGCCGGTTCCCGCGCTTGACTGGTCGACGAAATCTTCAACTATGACCTCCTTCGGAGGTTCCGGCTCAGCGTCGATGGTGACGCTTCCTCCGGTCATGTACTCCTCAATTCCACGGTACACCGCGTAGTAGCTCGTATTTCCGAGGTACTGCTTCTCGCCGATGATTCCCGACGGCACGCGGTAGTATCCCACGAATCTGGCGTAATCCGAGTTCGCGTCGAGATCTTCGCTCGCGCCGGATTTCTCCTTCAGCGTGACTGTCTTTCCGCCGATAACCGCAGTCACCTTTGCGCCGCTGTAGGCTACGGCTTCCAGAGTTACCCTGGAGCCGCCCTCTACAACGATGTCCTTCGTCTGCTCGATGGATTTGAGCACGTCCACCTGGCGCTCTATCGAATAGTATATTTTCTTGCCCTTGTGTTCGATAACAAAAGTGTTTTTGCCGACTTTAAGCTCCTTCTGGAAGTAGAAGTTGCCGGCTTCATTGAGCTTGACCTTTTCGCCGTCGAACAGCACATCGAAATTCTCGTCGAAGGTTCCCATGAACTTTACGGTTGAATCGTATGTGACAAAATTCGTGGACGTGGGCGAAGTCATCTGCAAGGTGTCAAACAGCGTATCGGTATTTATCTGCTCGTCGAAATATTTTAGAAGCGTGGTTGTGGAGCCGAGGAGGTCGCTGCGCAGCCCTGACAGAGAGTTGAAGCAGCTTCCGCCGATGTCCGGCATATCCTCCATTATGGAGAGCTGCCGCAGGAGCTGGTCCTCGTACCAGCCAGTGTACTGACCTATACGCTCGTTGAGATGCAGCACATAGAGTTTAGTGTCAGTTTTTTCAGCAAGGTCGTACCACCAGGAAACCACTTTTCCGAAGTTCAGCGAGGTATCCGAATCGGTGCCGTACGCCTTCACCATGATGAAATCCGCGTAGCCGCTCATAAGGTACGCGCGGGTATCGCAAAAGCCATCATAAAGCGCCTGAACCGTATCCAATGTAGCCGAACCCTCCTCGTTTGAGGAACTGTTCGCCCACATATCGGTTATCTGAAGTCCCACCGCCGTGGTGTTGCTGGTACGGCGGATAACCTCGGAAAGAGTGCGGATAACGAACTCGTTGGTTTCGTACAGCCAGTTTTCATAGCCTATTCCGGCGCCGCTTGTCATGTACTCCGCATACATTTCGGGGGTATCCTTAGTGTAGTAATTCACAAGCAGGATTCCCTCGCAGGCATATTTCATCGCGAACTTGTGAGCCGCCGCAGCGAATCCGGATTTCAGCCCGCCGCCCTGTGCGGTCACCTCGTCGATGAGGGAGCCGACGTCAAGCTGAACATACGCGTTGAACCCGTTCTCATGCGCTGAATCTATAGCCGCGCCGAGCGCTCCCCTGCCGGAATCCATCTCGAGGTCGTAGCACTTCACGCCGTCGTGGTCGCTGTTGAAAATCACCGTGTTCATGTCAAACCCGGAAAGCTCCTCGAACAGCGCCGGAAGCTCCTCCGCAAGGGACGCGTCGGTCTGTTCCCCGGTGTAGAAATCCACCGTAGGAGTCAGCATTACCGCGCGCATTCCGCTTGGAAGGTACACCATGCTCTCGCCGGAAACCAGATCAGCCGCGCTCTCTGCAAAGGCGCTGTCGTCGGTCTGTTCCTCAGATACTGCGGCTTCCTCCGTCTGCGGAACTGCGGACGCCGCTCCGGACAGCACTCCCAGCGCAAGCACCGCGCTCATCATGCATTTAAAGAAACGTTTCATTTTAATTCCTCGTTATAAAATATCTCTTAGTGCCGTAATTTCCTTTTTCACCTGTTTGCTGACTGAGCTTTCCGGCTGGAATACGCTCCGATAGCTGTACAGCGCGATTCCGCCGTAGCTCGAGCACTTCTTTGCCGCCGCCGCCTGCCTGGAAATTATGTCGCTGTTATTTACCCACTCGTACTTTCCGCTGCCTGCCCAGGTATCCTCGCAGCCTACCTTTGATACTGAAAGCCCGGCTATCAGCGGTATCCCGCCCTGCTTCGCAAGCGCGTCCCACTCGTCAAGCGTGGACTGATACGGCGCTGCGGAATTTTCAAACCCATAGTAGATCTGCGGTATCATGATATCCGCATAGCCCGGCGTGGTGCACCATTTGCGCACGTCCGCATAGAGCTGATTGTAGTTGTTCTCGATACGCCCCTGCGTGCTTACGCTGAATTTTGCCGTGGAATTCGCCGAATGGACCGCGCTGTAAAGCTCCTTCACCATGCGGTCGCAGTTCGCAAAGCGGAAATCCGAAAGGCTGGAATACCCGCTTGCCGAATACGCCGCAGAGTCAAACGAAGCGTCGGTCGTGGGATAGAAATAATCGTCGATGTGCAGCCCGTCAACGTCGTAATTCGAGACTATTTCGGCGGCTCCTGCCGCGATAAGCTCCGTTACCTCGTCGTATGCCGGGTTCAGGTAGTAGGTATCGTTGACGTTCACTGCGTACTTCCCCGCCATTCCATCGCCCTTTGCAAAGGTGTAGACCGGAAAGCTTCCGTAGCTGGAAATATCAGAGCAGCCGCACGCACGCAGCGGATTTATCCAGGCGTGGAACGATATCCCGCGCTTGTGAGCCTCGGAGATCATGACCTCCAGCGGATCGTAACCGGGATCCTTGCCAAGCGTTCCGGTGACGTACTTCGACCACGGAAACAGCTCAGACCGGTAATAAGCGTCGCTGTGCGAGCGCACATGAACGTACACCGTGTTTATCCCAAGATCGGCGCAGTTTTCATAGACCGCCGCGATATTACTGCGAAAGCCCTCTTTTGACTGCCCCTGAAGCAGCGCGGCAAGTTCAATGTAGCTTATCCAGATTCCCTTGACCTCGCTGTAATTCACAGCGGAATAGCTTCTGCTTCCGAATTCGGACGGAGTATGCTCAACGGCAGCCTGTGTGGTCGTTACTGTCGTTTTCGGCGTGGTCGTTACAGTGCTTTGCGGTGTGGTGTGTTCCTTTGCTGCTGACGTACTGGATTTCGTAGTTGCCTGCACAGCGGAAGCGGTCGTCTGCGGCTTTGCCGATGTGCTGGAGGTCTGCTGTGTGGTTTCCTCCGGCATTTCCGCTGTATCCGGCTGATTTTCGGCTGCGCTGGAATCAGGTTCCGCAGGCTCCGCTGTTATCTCCGGCGACGATACGTCCGACTGCGGCGCAGACTCCTGCTGAACCGGCTCAGATGTCACCTCCGGAACCGCCGCAGTGCTCACCGAGTGCTCGGCGAAGTCCGCAATACTGACCCCCTGTGTCCCCTGCGAGGCGCAGCCGGAAAGAGTGACCACCGACATCAGAATGCACAGCGCTCTTGTTATTTTGTTCATATTTTCCCTCAATACCGCCCGGTTCCCCATTCCGAACCCGGACAGCTTTATATATACTTATAGATATTATCATTATAACACCACTCTGCATAATTGTCAATAGCCGGAAATAACAGCGGCGGCTGTTTCCGGGAATTTTGCCCGAAAAGTGTTATAATATGTAAAGCTCCGGAGAAAAAGCGCACTTTTCAAAGAAATCCGCTTGCAATTCTGCGCAGGAAATGCTAGAATAAAAGCAATAAGCAAAAGCTACATGGGAAAGGATACAACAAAATGAACAGAATACTAGCATCGATACTTGCTGCGGCTCTGACGCTCAGCACGGGCTGCACGAAAGCTCCCGTGACCTCCAGCGAAATTATCTCCACGGCGGAGCAGATAGTCAGCACAGATGGCCGTGGAACTCACGAAACCGATGAAATTCCCGACGAGCAGACTCAGCAGACCGGATTCAAGGTCAGCGGGACAAAGCTCCTTGACGCAAACGGAAACGAATTCATCATGCGCGGGATAAATCACCCGCACTCCTGGTTCACAGCTCAGGACGACACCGCCCTTGAAGCCATCGCAGCGACAGGGGCAAACACGGTGCGCATCGTCTGCGGAAGCGGTCAGCAGTACAATAAGGACAGCGTTGAAAGCCTCAACAAGCTTACCGACAAGTGCAAGGAGCTTGAAATGATCGCAATACTCGAGGTCCACGACGTCACCGGAAAGGACGATACCTCGCTTCTGGAAACCGCCGCGGATTACTGGATAGAAGTTAAGGAAGCGCTCATCGGAAAAGAAAACTACGTTATACTCAACATCGCCAACGAGTGGGTCGGAAACTGGGACGGTCAGAAATGGTGCGACGGATACACCTCGGTAATTCCAAGGCTCCGGGAAGCCGGAATAAAGAACACCATCATCGTGGACGCCGCAGGATGGGGTCAGTACGGGCAGAGCGTTACCGACTACGGCGAGCAGGTATTCGCCGCTGACCCGGACGCCAACACGATGTTCTCCGTTCACATGTACGGCACAGCCGGAAAGAACAAGGCAACTATCGCGCGGAATCTCAAGCTGTCCACCGACAAGGGGCTGTGCATGATAGTCGGCGAGTTCGGCTGGAATCACTCCGACGGCGACGTTGACGAGGAGTACATTCTCGAGTACTGCAACGAAAACAGTGTCGGCTGGCTCGCCTGGAGCTGGAAGGGCAACGGCGGTGGCGTTGAGTACCTCGACCTCGCAGACGAATGGGACGGCTCGTCGCTTTCCGACTGGGGCGAGACTGTAGTCAACAGCGACCTCGGGCTGAAAAAGACCTCCGTTAAGTGCAGCATTTTTGATTGAAGAAACGAACCATAATAAGGGAACCTCTAAAAACCGGTGTGAAAAGCAAAAATGGGCAGGGTGTGCCAGATTCTAGGAAAGCCGACGAAGTAAGGCTGTATGCCTTACGAGGAGGTTTGACGACGAAGATGGCGCGCACTGCCCATTTTCGCTCACATGAGGTTTTTAGAGGTGACCATAATAAATACCGGGACTGTTTCGTACAGCCCCGGTATTTTTTATTCGCCTATCATGCCGCGGAATTCCTGCTCGGAGATTATCGTAACTCCAAGCTCCTGCGCCTTTGTCAGCTTGCTTCCTGCTTCCTCGCCTGCCAGAACGTAGGTAGTTTTTTTGCTGACCGACCCGGAGCATTTCCCGCCGCGATCCTCAATAAGCTTCTTCGCCTGGTCGCGGGTCAGCGTGGGGAGGGTTCCTGTCAGCACAAACGTCTTGCCTGCCAGCTCATCGGAAACCTTGCCGCTGTCGTATGTCATGTTTACGCCGTGGTTTTTCAGCCGCTCAATGAGCTTTATCCGGTGCGGCTCCTGCATTGCGTTGTAGACCGAATCCGCCATGATGTCGCCGAAGCCGTCTATGCTGCAAATCTCAAGCGGAAGCGCTTCCATTATCGCTTCCATGCTGCCGAACTTCTCGCACAGCAGCTTCGCCGCGCGCTGACCTATCCCGCGGATTCCCAGTGCGAACACCAGTCTGTCAAGGCTCGCTTTTTTGGAGTTCTCGATTGAATTTATCAGGTTCTCCGCCGACTTCATTCCGCCCGTGACCTGCATTACGGTCTGCACATCGAGTTCATAGAGATCGGCGACGTTTGAAACAAACTTGTTGTCAAGAAGCTGCTGAACTATCGCCTCGCCTAGACCTTCAATGTTCATCGCATTGCGGCTCGCGAAATGCTCGATCGACCTTGCAAGCTGCGCCGGACAATCGATATTCTGGCAGCGGATAACAGCTTCGTCCTCGTCGCGGAGGGCTTCCGCACCGCATATCGGGCAGACGTTCGGAATGAAGTACGGCTCCGAACCTTCGCGGTGCGAAACGCTGCGGACTACCTCCGGAATGATGTCCCCCGCCTTGCGGACTACGATGCGGTCGCCGACCCGGATATCCTTGTCAGAGATGATGTCCTGATTGTGCAGGATCGCGCGGGAAACCGTAGTCCCGGCAAGCTGAACCGGGTCGAACACCGCAACCGGAGTCAGTGCGCCGGTTCTGCCGACATTTATCTCGATTTCGTTGAGGGTGGTCTCTTTCTCCTCGGGGGGATACTTGAACGCCACCGCCCACTTCGGCACCTTCGTCGTAAATCCGATCTCGTTTCTCATGGCGAAATCGTTGACCTTTACGACCGCGCCGTCGATGTCAAACGGGAGGCTCCGGCGCATTTCGCCTATCTCCCGGATACGCTCGATAACCTCGTCTGCCGTGTGTACTACCCTGTAATCGGGAATGACCGTGAAGCCCAGGCTCTGCATGTATTCAAGCGATTCGGAGTGGCTGGAAAGCTCCTTCCCGCGAAGCTGCTGAAGATTGAACACGAAAATATCAAGCTTCCGCTTTGCTGTGACCGAGCTGTCCTTCTGGCGTAGCGACCCTGCCGCAGCGTTTCTCGGATTCTTCGGCATTGGCTCGCCGAGGCGCTCCTGCTCCTCGCAGAGCTTGGCGAAGCTCCTGCGCGGCATGTAGACCTCGCCGCGCACCTCGATGAATTCGGGAGCTTCATTGAGCTTCAGCGGAATGGAGCGGATAGTTTTAAGGTTGGCGGTTATGTCCTCGCCTTCGAAGCCGTCGCCACGGGTGGAGCCTCTTGTGAACACGCCGTTCTCGTACTCCAGCGACACGGACAGACCGTCTATTTTCGGCTCCACCGTGAACTCACGCGCGCCCTGCTCCATCACGCCGGAAAGGAACCCGCGCACCTCGTCCTCGCTGAAAACGTCCTGGAGGGAGCCCATCTGCACCGTGTGAGCTACCTTCTCAAAACTGCTGCTGACCGTTCCGCCGACCCGGTGCGTCGGGGAATCCGGCACGGCAAGCTCCGGGAACTGCTGCTCAATGCCGCGCAGCTCCCGCATGAGCGCGTCGTACTCGTCGTCCTCGATGGTCGGGGAATCCAGGTCGTAGTAATTGTGATTGTGCTTCTCGATGACTGCGCGAAGCTCCGCAGCGCGCTTTTCCGCTTCCCTTATCTCCATTTGAACCTCCGTTTGCGGCTGCACCGCGCTGGTTTTGCGCGTTCCGCCTTAATCTAAAACAGCCCCGTAGTCCTGAAGCAGACCCACAAGGTCAGTATCTCCCGCGACAACGTGGGTGTAGGCGTCGGGTATCTTGCCTACGATTATGGTCTCAGCCGCGACTATCGACGCGGACACCGGTACCCTTGACGTGAAGCCGGGTATCACCGCGTCCGCCGTGACCTCGATATGTATTACTATCCGGTGGCGGGTCTGGTTCAGCCCCGCTTCGGTGAACTCGCTGACTATCGCGGTCTGCGCATAGCCCACAGGGCTTACCGTCATGCCGACGTCAAAGCCGCGGCCGTGCAGAAGCTGCAATCCAGTGAGTGTTCCCACCGGTATCATGATATCTATGCCGCTCATGCGGTCAAGTTCGCGCTCAAGCCGGGCAGCTATGTTGTTTTTCAGTCGGTTGATGTTCATTGCGTTGCTCTCGATGGAGCACACCGAACCGCTTTCGTCCCGCTCAATCGTCACCAGCGAGGAATAATCCGTGTCCTCGCGCTCAAGCTCCGCCGCTATCGAGCGGGTTATCATCGCCGACACCGCCGCGTGGCACTCGTTGTAATTCACAGTCTCCACGATCGGGCGGAAGCTCAAATCAACTATAAACGCCAGACCTATCAGTATCAGCGCTGCCGCTATCAGCTTCACGCCGAGCTTCCGCAGCCCGGAGCGCGTTTTTTCTGCCATCATCAGTATCACCTCTGCATATTCTATGTCTATGCAGAGGTGACGGTGAATTTGTACAAGTTTTCCAGTTTAAACGGGTCAGTGACGGGTGTGACGGCTTACTATAACTTCTTTTATATATTTTTTGTTTTCAATTTTTATAAAAAGGGTTAGATAAACCCGTCACACCCGTCACCCCATCATTTTCCAATTAGAATCAGTTATTCACAAAAGCCTCGAAAGCCCTGTAAGCCGCCCAGATATCGGTCTTTGCAGTTATCTCGAACGGAGCGTGCATGGACAGCACCGGAACTCCCACGTCGATAGTGTTGACGTCGAGATTTGCGATATACGCCGCCACCGTTCCGCCGCCGCCGATATCTACCTTGCCAAGCTCGCCGGTCTGCCAGATAACGCCGTTGGCGTCGAGCAGTCTGCGGATCTCGCCTGCGAACTCTGCGGAAGCGTCAGAAGTGCCGCTCTTGCCGCGGGAGCCTGTGTACTTTGTAACGCACACGCCGCCGTTCAGCAGTGCGCTGTTGCGCTTCTCGAACACGTCGGGGAACGTGGGGTCGAACGCCGCGTTAACGTCCGCGGACAGGCAGCGGGAATTCTGGAGCACGGTCCTGCCCTTTACGCCGAAGGTTGAAGCCAGGTCGGCGATGAAATAACGAAGGTAAGAGGAACGCAGTCCGGTGTTGCCGTCGGAGCCGGTCTCCTCCTTATCGGTGAGGATAGCTACTGCGGTCTTCTCGGGGTTGTTCAGTTCCAGGACCGCCATCAGCTCGGTGTACGCGCACACTCTGTCGTCCTGACCGTAGGCGCCTACCAGGCTTCTGTCGAAGCCTACGTCCTTAGCCTTGAACGCAGGAACTGCTTCCAGCTCGGCGGATATGAAGTCAGACTCGATAATGCCGTACTTCTCGTTGAGTATCAGCATGATGTTGAGCTTTACAAGCTCGCTGCCCTCGTCGTCCCTGAAGGGACGGCTGCCGATGATGATGTTGAGCTCCTCGCCCTTGATGAGCTTGGGAGCCGGGCGCTTGTACTGCTCGTCTGCAAGGTGCGGGAGCAGATCGGAAACGCAGAATACCGGGTCGTTTTCGTCCTCGCCTATGTTTACTGTTACTTTAGTGCCGTCAGCCTTGATGATAACGCCATGCAGCGAGAGCGGAACGGTCGGCCACTGGTACTTCTTAATGCCGCCGTAGTAGTGGGTCTTGAAGTAAGCTACCTCGTCCTTTTCGTAGAGCGGGTTCTGCTTCATGTCGAGGCGCGGGGAGTCGATATGAGCCGCAACCAGGTTCACGCCGTTCTCAATGGACTCCTTGCCGATAACAGCCAGGATAACGGACTTCTCGCGGTTGAGGTAGAAAACCTTGTCGCCGGGCTTGTACTTATTCTTCGCACTGAACTCAACGAATCCGCGCGCCTTCGCCATCTTCACGATCTCGGCGGAAGCCTCGCGCTCAGTCTTTGCGATGTCCAGGAACGCCTTGTAGCCCTCGCAGAACTTATCGCACTTCTTCAGTTCCTCCTCGGACATGCGGAGAACTGCGTTCTTCTTGTCCGCAAGCAGCTTTTCCTTTAATTCCTTAACGGTTAACTTTTCTGACTTTGCCATAGTGATTATCCTTTCTCATCATAGAGTTTTTTGTATGTGTCCATCGCCCGGTCTATCTTATTGACGTAATGCGCCGTGTCAGATATCGGGATAACGTCCAGATGTACGCCGTCGGAGGAATCCTCCTTATCGGCGAGCCATTCGTTCACCTGACCCCGCCCTGCGTGGTACGCCGCCATAGCGGTGTCCACATTGCCGAACTCGCTGCAGAGATACCCTACCAGCCAGCAGCCGTATCGGATATTCGTCTCGGGATCGTACATGTCGAGGTAGCGCGCGTCCTCGTCGCCCAGCCGGAACTTCACCCAGTCGAAGGTGTCCTCCATTATCTGCATGAGTCCCCTCGCTCCGACGTTCGAGACCGCTCCGGGATCGAAGCCGCTCTCGGTCTTTATCACCGCGTAAACAAGATACTTGTCAAGCCCGTTCTCCCGGGAGTACTTCTCAACGTAGCTTTCGTAGCGCAGCGGGTGGGTGTAACGCTGATAATATCCCCAGCCGAACCACCCAGCAGTTCCCAGGAGCGCCGCGATGATCACGGTGATCACCACTGCCGGGAGTACGCGCCGTTTTCTGCGATATTTTGTCATTTGCCGCCTTTCAGTTGCGAGATAACGCCCTGCGCAGCTTCCGCTAGCTGGCGCTGAGTTCCGTTGTTTTCTATGCAGAAGCCGCTCCGCTGCCGGTAGAACTCCTCGCCGTGCTGGCTTTTCAGCCTTGCCCGGGCAAGCTCCTCGGTGATGCCGTCGCGCTTCATTATGCGCTGCACGCAGTTCTCGGGGTCTGCGGTCACACTGACTATGCTCCCGCACAGGAATTCAAGCCTCGCCTCGAACAGCGTCGGCGCGTCCAGAAGAACGTAATCTCCGGCGCTTTTCAGCTTTTCCGCGATATTATATGTAATATAAGGGTAAATTATTTTGTTGAACAGCGCGCGTTTCTCCTCGCTGTGGAAGATAAGCTCCGCCGTTTTCCTGCGGTCGAGCGTCCCGTCCTGGAGAATAAGCTCCGGCGACAGCCTGTCGTGAAGCTCGGTCAGCGCGGGGCGTCCCGGCTGAACAACCTCCCTTGCGGACAGGTCGCAGTCTATGACATCAAAGCCGCTCTCCGCGAACGCCCGGCAAACGGTTGATTTTCCCGCCCCGGACATTCCGGTAAGTCCAACGATAAGTCTGCTCATACCTCTATCACCCTGAATGCCGCGGCACGGAGAAGCCGGTTGTACACCGCAAGCCCTATGCCCTCCTTTGACGGCATTTCTACGTAGATAGTTTTCGCGCCCTCGTCGTCCGCCTCGCGGAGAAGCGCGAACAAACGGTGCGCCTGCTCTGCGGTGTCCCTGCCGAAGCAGCGAAACATTCCGTGCTCCACCGGGTCGGCGGAAAGCGCCAGGGTGCCCTCTGCGGCATGTGACATGCACCAGTCCCCGAACTGCTTTCCGTGGGCGTTCACGATGAACACCTCCGCCTTCGGGGAGTAATGCTTGTACTTCATGCCCGGCGACATCACCTTAGCGCCCTTCGGCGGCTCGGAGGTGACAGCCGGGTCGATATCGGCCTGGCACAGCTCCGACAGCATTTCCGCAGTAACTCCGCCGGGTCTCAGTATCCTCACACGGTCAGCCGCCGGGAAGCACAGCACGGTGCTTTCCACGCCGCAGCGGCACTTCCTCGTCTCCACCAACGTCGGGTCGATGGCATAGCCGACCGCCATGCAGTCGATGATGGTGCAATAGGTGGGGCTGGGGCTTCCCGACAGGTTCGCGGACGGCGCCGCGAGCGGGAATCCGCAGGCGTCGATTATCGCCCTTGCCGCAGGGCTTTCCGGCATTCTGACTGCAACGGTGTCCAGTCCGCCGCTGGTAGCCGCAGGTATCATGTCCGACTTCGGGAAAATCATCGTCAGCGGCCCCGGCCAGTACTTCTCAGCTATTTTCAGCGCCAGCTCCGGTATCTCGCGAACCAGCGGCGGGAGCTGCTCCCGCGCGCTGATATGCACTATCAGAGGGTTGTCCTGGGGGCGTCCCTTGGCCTCGAATATGCTTCGGACTGCGGCTTCGTTGCGCGCGTCTGCGGCTAATCCGTAGACCGTCTCGGTGGGTATGCCGACTCCGCCGCCCGCCGCCATTATTTCAGCCGCTTTCTTCGCCGACTGCTCGGAAAACGGCAGAAGCTCTGTGTTCAATCTGGTCATTTCCTTTCTTACTGCTGCTTGAGGAGCTTCGCGGTCTGGTCTGCAAGGCGCAGCGCCTCGAACACCTCGTCGCAGCCGCCGTTCATCATCTCGTCCAGCTTATAGAGCGTCAGCCCTATGCGGTGGTCGGTCACGCGGGACTGCGGGAAATTGTAGGTGCGTATCCGCTCGGAGCGGTCTCCGGTGCCGACCTGTATGCGGCGTTCCTCGGCTATGGCGCTGTCGCGGGCTTCCAGCTTCGCTTCGTAGAGCTTGCTGTACAGC
>OIGD01002233.1_pt1 | contig 15572 bp, 14 predicted proteins | sample 1582211 | NCBI WGS metagenome assembly OIGD01 (sample SAMN04414078, study PRJEB24778) | human gut metagenome | material: faecal | host: Homo sapiens
TGACTTTTTGCTACTTTTTCGTCACTTGAAAAAGTAGTAATATTTCTTTCTATCTACTATAATTACAGCTGCTTTATTAAAATTAACCTATCTGCCACCGCTAACCCCAAAAAAAACAAAAACCTTTTAAAAATTAGGGCAATGGGGCGAATTACCGTCCTTTAGAAGAAAATCCCTTCGATGAAGATTTTAAGTCCTATTGCGACCAGAATTAAGCCGCCGACGAGCTCGGCTTTATCGGAAAGGAGTTCTCCGAATTTCTTGCCGATAAACACCGATACGAGGCTTATGATAAAGGTGGAGGCGGCAATCATCGACACAGCGACGAAAATATTGACGGCAAGCGCGCCGCTCTTGTCAAGCGCGACGAGGCTGATTCCCACCGCGAGCGCGTCAATAGACGTGGCAAGCGCCTGCACCGCAAGCGAGCCGAGCGACAGCGGCTTAGCCTCCTTGGGCCGCTCGCCGTTCTTTTTCTTTTTGAGCTCGCAAATCGCCTCAAAAATCATTTTGCCACCGATAAAGCCGAGCAACACCAGCGCGAGCCACGGCGCGATTTTTGCCACGGCGGTGGCGAACAACGAGCCTGCGTAATAGCCGATGAGCGGCATAACGCCCTGCGCCACGCCGTAGAACAGCGCGATGAGCAGGATTTTCGGCAGCTTCATTTTCGGCTCGTTCATGCCGTTGGTCATGCTGACCGCGGCGGCGTCCATGGACAGTCCCACGCCCGTCAGCAGAATGTCGATAATTCCCATTAGTCCTCTCTCCTCATAAAAAGCATACTGTCGCGCCGCGCAAAAAAGTACCGTCGCGCCGCGCCTTTTCGCGCTTTCGCCATAAAAAAACGACGAAACCGCGCACTTATCCCGTGCGTAAGTCTCGTCGTCAGGTCGCTTTTAACAAAACAAACCGTACATTAAACCTGGTTGCCCATTGTGTAGATTTAATAGCTCTCGGAGCCGACTACTCCCCTACGTTGACATACTATCAGAACCGCGTCGAATTGTCAACCGTTTTTACCGTGAACGCGCTTATTTGCGGGTTCAGCCGAAATTAAACTCCGCGCGCTTTATCACATGGTCCTGATACTTCTTGTCGAGCTCGGCGAAATATCCGCTCCAGCCCCACACGCGCACAATCAGATTGGGGTAATTCTCGGGGTGCGCCTGCGCGTCAAGAAGTTTGTCGCGATTGATTGCGTTAATCTGAATCTGGTGTCCGCCGCGGTCGATAAACGCCTTGACGAGCGCGGCGGTTTTCTTCTCGCCCTCCGCGTTTCTGAACACCGTGTCGTGTATCTCGATAGTGAACGGTCCGCCGTTGCATACGGGCGCGAGGTCGAAGCTCGTGAACGACTGCACAGCCGACAGCGGTCCCGACAATCTTGCCGTGAGCGAGGGCGAAAAACTGCACGCGTAGTACTCGCCGGCTTTTCTGCCGTCGGCGGTAGCTCCCACGACTGCGGCGGCGTTCACATATTCCATCGCACTGCCCGTGCCTGCTCGCCACACGCCTCCGAACGGCGTGGTCTTGCCCTTCAGCGCGTCCGCAAACGCATAGGCGAGCTCGCGCATTATCCCGTCCGGGAGCGCGTCGTTATTGCCCGTTTTCGGGCAGGCGATAAGCGCGTTGCGAAGCTCGGAAAAGCCCTCGAAATTCGCCTCGATTGCCGCGTTAAGCTCGTCGGGCGTAACCGATTTTTCGTCGAACACCTTGACTTTAATCGCTGTCACGGCGTCGGCGGCGTTGGACAGCCCTGCGCCGTGCATGCCGTAGTTATTGTACTTCGCGCCGCCCCTGCGGACGTCTTTTTTGTTCCTTATGCAGTCGCCGACGAACGCCGACACGAACGGGTCGAGGTCGGGGTTGTCGAGGTGCTCGAGGTGCTGTCTTGTAAGCTCGTCTACCTGAGCTTTGACCTCGTGCTTCACGAGCTCCGTAAACTCGTCGAAGTCGCGGCACTCGCCGAGTTTTTTTGTCGCGCGTTCGACGGAAAGCGGAAAATTGAGCGAAGCGGCGTTGGGAATATCCGCGGCGTTACCCGACATGATAAACTCCCAGCAAGCCGCCACCGCGTAGTTCCGCGCGTCGCGCTCGTCATAGCCCCACGCCGTAAGCGCAGGTATCACTACGTCGTCGTTCATGTACTGAGGAAAGCCCAGTCCCTGCTTTGTCAGCCGCGTTCCGCGCTCGTACACCGAAAGCGGAGTGCGCTCGTTTACGCGCAAGTTGATTTTCGGGTCTATAAGCTTCAGCTCTTCGGAAGCCGCGAGACAGATTTCCGTCAGCGCATTCGCGCCGTCCTCGCCGTCCGGCGTCATGCCGCCCAGCACCATGCTCTGACCGTTGTCGCCCGTCTGCACGCCGAGGTAAATATCGGTATCGAAGTTGAGCGAAATGAAAAACAGCTCGGTCAATTCCTTTATTTCCTCGTCGGTCGCGCCAACGTTTTTCGACAGCTCGTAGTACGGCTTCATGTATTGGTCGAACCGCCCCAGCGGCGTGTGCACGTTGCGATTCAGCCGCAACGCGTAAACCATGAATTTCACCGTTAAAAGCGCCTCGTAGTAACTCCTCGCGCCCCTTTTCGGCACTTGACCCAGCGCGGCGGCGAGCCCCTTCCGCCCGTCGATTTCCGCGCGCACGCGATACCTTTCGATAATCCCGTCGCAGGCGGCGAGCGACTTTATCACGCCGCAGAGAAAGTCGCGTTCCTCGCCGGTGGCGTCCGTGAGCTCCGCTTCCGCCTCGGCTTTTATGCCGTCAAGCCCCGTGGACAGCAGCTTTTCAAAGTCGAGAATCACGTTGCCGAAGCCCCAATCGGTAACTTCGTCGTCGCGCGGCACGGCGGTCGTCGTGCGGTTGAAACCGAAAATGTCGTCGCAGCCGTACAGCGACGGCACCTCGGCTGCAAAAGCAAGTTCCAGAAGCTTCGCTCTGCGGTCGTAGGGATTAAGTCCGCGCGTTTCCTCCGTTACGTTGCGGACTCCGAACGAGCGCAGCTTTCTGTAGTCGCGCTTTTTTAATATCGCAAGCATGTTTTTTACTCTGTCGGTCATGTTTACTCCCTCCCGTGGTCACATTTTAACGGCCTTTATTCCGTAACGCGCAAAGATTTCCTCGCCCGTGTTTATCGGTTTTTCGCCGTCGAAGCTCGGCTTGTACTCGCGCCCCACAAGCGCGTACTTGCTGCCTGCCATCTTGTTGTAAGGCAGCGTTTCGACGTAATCCGCGCCGTTTTCGCGCATCAGCTTAGCTATCGCCGTAAGGTTTTCCGTCGTGTCCGTCACGCCCGGAATAAGCGGCACTCTCGTCACGAACGGCACGCCCGAGCGCGTCAGCGTGCGGTAATTGTCGAGTATCTCCGCGTTGTCCGCGCCGCAATACCGACGAAACGCCGCCCCGTCGATAAGCTTAATGTCATAGAGCACATACTCCACTCGCTTCAGCACCTCGGCGAAAACGCGCGGCGCGGCATAACCCGAAGTTTGCAGGGCGCGGTGCACCCTACACCCCAAAGCGTCCAGACACTTTATCAGAAATTTATGGTCGAGTAGCGGCTCTCCGCCCGAAAACGTCACGCCGCCGCCCATGCTCTTCAGAATTTCGGCGTTTTTCATCAGCTTCGCGCAAAGCTCCTCGGGCGTGTAGTCCTCTCCCGACAGCCGCACGAGATTACGCGGACATATTGCCGCGCTCGCCTGCGTAAGCATGATTGTGCCGTCGGCGCGCTTTACGCCGAAACGTTCGCACAAGCCGCAATGCAGACAGCCGTTGGGGCTTTTCACCCACTCGCTTTCCGCGCGTTGCCCCTCGGGATTGTGGCACCACTCGCACCTTAACGGACACCCCTTCAAAAACACCGTCGTGCGCACGCCCGGTCCGTCGAAAGTGGAAAACTCTTCTATCGAAAACACATAGCTCATCCGCTCACCGCCCGATTAGTCAAAATTTATTCTCTACCGTTTCTTTTTCTTAATTATAACCCCTATACGCTTTACTTTTCAAGATATTTATTGTAAACTTATAGCCATAATTTTACATTTTTGAAGGTGCAACGTGTTTTTCCATCAATGGCACAATTCGGTGGGCGGCGACGTGTATAACGCTTTTCTTTACCGTGGGCTCGCGTGGCAGACGCATATACACAAGGCTTTCGAGCTGGCTCTGGTTCTGGACGGCAAGATTACGGCGGAAATAGGCGGCGAAGCTTACGTCGTAAATACGGGCGAAGCCGCGCTCGTCACTCCGTTTATGACGCACGCCTACCGCTCCGAGCCCGATTCGGTAACGTTCGTCATGGTGTTTTCGGGCAATTACGTCGAGGACTTTTCGCGCGCCGTCGCAGGCAAAACGCCCGTTTGCCCGATTTTTACCCCGTCGCCCGAAACGCTGGGCTTCCTCGAGCGCTTTGTCGTGTTCCCCGGGAAAAGCGACGACGAACGCAGGTTGCCGTCCTCCGACGAATTCTCGATTTTGATTACTCCTCCCGAGCCGTTGCGCCTCAAAGCCTCGCTGTACGCCGCGTGCGCGGACTTTCTCGCCTCCACTACGCTCGCAAGCGGCGCAAAAAGCGATTCGCTCGTGCGCGACATTCTGAATTACGTCGAGAAAAACTACGCCGAGGACATCACTCTCGTCGGCATGGCGAACGCGCTCGGGTACGATTACAGGTATCTGTCGCGGCTGTTCGGCAAAAGCTTTTCGATGAATTTCAAAGCGCTGGTCAATCAGTACCGCGTCGACCGCGCCGCCTCGCTGATTCGCTCGACCGCCCTCTCGCTGTCCGAAATCGCGCTGTCCTGCGGCTTTCAGAGCATTCGCTCGTTTAACCGCGCGTTCAAGGAAATTACCGGCGCGACCCCGGGAAGCCTCAGAAAACGCGAGCCCGTATAGGGGGGTTTGTAAGCTTCGCGCTTTTTGCGGCAACGGGTTTGTGAAAATAATGTAAAATCGACGGCTTTTCTGCCAAAAACCTTGATTTCGGCACGGCGGCGTGCTATACTGACTATATTGTTAATGGCGAGGGCTTTTGCCCCCGACGGGAGCGAGTTAATGACGACGATGCAGGCAATGCGAATAATCGACGAGTGCGCAGGCGATATACTGCGCTCCGACGGGTTCAAGCTCGAGAAGCGGTTTGTTCAACACGGCAAAATCAGCGTGTTCAAGCACTCGCTTTTCGTCGCCGTGACCTGCCTTAAAATCGCGGATAAACTGCGCCTTCGCGTCGATACGCGCTCGCTCGTCCGCGGCGCGCTCCTCCACGACTACTTTTTGTACGATTGGCACGACGGCGACAAGACTCATCGGCTGCACGGTTTTCGCCACGCCCGTCGGGCTTTCAAAAACGCCGAACGCGATTTCGGGCTCAACGCCGTCGAAAAAAATATGATTCTCTCGCACATGTTCCCGTTAAATCTCATCCTGCCGAAGTGCCGCGAAAGCGTGATTTTGTGCGTCGCCGACAAGCTCTGCGCAACTCGCGAAACGCTGTCCGGAACGAAACGCCGTCGCCGCACTCGCCACAGCGTGCCCGTGCCGGCAGACAGTCGGATTTAGCCGAGCGGCAACGATTTCGACTGTCGGATTGCGGCTTTAACCGTCGGATAACGGGTTTTTCGCGAAAAAGCTGCGCTTTTATGTCGTGACTAAACAAAAAACTCGCGAAGCCGCGCAAAAATCATTGACAAACCGCGCGAAAAATAGTAATATATTACGGTGCCTTGCGGAGGTGGCGGAATGGCAGACGCGCTAGTTTCAGGAGCTAGTGAGTGATCGTGTGGGTTCAAGTCCCATCCTCCGCACCAATTAAACCGAACTACCGTGTGTAGTTCGGTTTAATTTTTGCTCGGGACTTGAACCCGAAGCGGGCGCGAGCGTTAAGAAAACGATTCGGTGAATCGTTTTTAGCGAGCGGACGAGCAATCTATGATTGCGAAGTCGGCGGATTGCGCAGCAATACGCGTCCCATCCTCCGCACCAATTGATGAAAGCGTTACGTCTATTCGTAACGCTTTTTCTTCCGCGCGTCTTTATTCCGCCGGCGGAATACTCCGCTGCGCTCCGTGGCGTTCGCGCACTGCGTGCGCTCGGCTAAAGGCAGACGCGCACATTTAAGGGAGCTAGTGAGTAATCGTGTGCGTTCAAGCCGACTCCGCACCAAACAAGAATAAAACGAACCTTGATGAAAATTCAAAGTTCGTTTTATTTTTTTCAAGAGATTATTTCGGACTAAAAATCAAGCTATAAATACATTACAACCTTTAACCGAGTGTTCTGAACGCTCGGTTTTTCTATGCCGTTTTGCCGTCCGATTTATCGCCTTTCGGGCTACGTTTGTAGCACAGAGAAAAGCGAAAGTCAACGGCAAAAATTTTTACCGTTGACTTCCGACAACACGCTTCCGTAATATCCGGCATAATCCGTTGTTTTTTTTAATAATAATTGAAGCTGTCGTTTTTTTGCTAATCAATTGCCGTCGGCATTATCTACTTTTACAAATACTTCTTCGCCATAGCGAGGAATCGCCGCGTAAATAAGGTTTGCCAAACCACAAGTCCACCATCCGAACACCAGGAAAACAAACAAATGTTTGTCATGCGGTTTAATCTGACGTAACGTTACGGAATCTTCTCCCCTGCTCGTTATCTTGTACCCGAGAGTTATATAGTCGTCAACTACATGCTCCATTTCCTGACGGTCTCTGCACCGTCTTATCCTGTCCGCCATAATTTATTCCTCCTTCAGAATTGTATGTCCCTATTATACTAGATAATTTGTCTAGTGTCAAGACATTTTATCTAGTGTTTTATAAAATATTATATATATGGACAAAGAATTCTGCCAAAATCTTAAAGAAGCGAGGAAACAATGCGGTCTGACGCAAAAACAAGTCGCGTCTTTTTTGGACGTGGTGGAAAGTTGCTATGCAAATTGGGAACAGGGGCGAACCGAGCCCAACATCGATATGTTGCGCAAACTAAGCAAACTGTTTTCCGTAAGCATAGACGATCTTATAAACGGCGAATGTTATGCCGAGAGGAAAAAACACAGAGCGAAAAACTGCGAACGATGAAATACTTTTCCGAACGTTGTCCGATCCGTGTTCCGGCGTCGTTTTGCCATAGCGCGGACTATATTCCCGCATATCCGTTTCAATACCGGCAACGGTATTTTCTTTTATAAAATGCCGAGGCGGCGCGGCGCTTTTTCTTTTGCGCATAGCTCGGCGTTGACAAAAATCGGCGAGGCGTGGTATAATCAGGAAAAACTGCGGAACAGAAAAATCATGGATGAAAAGCGAAAAACCATACCGACGGTGACGGTCAGTCTTCCGACGTCGGGCAATGCGTTCGAGGCGGCGTATTACGTCGAGGACGACGGCGCGGTTCAGCCGCCGAAGCGGTACGCGTCGCACATTCACGATACAATCGAATTTTACTTTCTGCTCGAGGGCGAAGCGGCGTTCTCGGTGGAAAACAAGGTGTACGAACTGAGCCCCGGCGACGCGGTTTTGTCGCGCCCGAACGAGCTCCACCACTGCATACACGACACAGCGACGCGGCACGCGCACGCCTGCGTGTGGCTCGCGCCCGGCGACAGGTTTCTGTTCGACGCTTTTCTCAAGACCGAACGGCATCATCTTTCGCTCGACGCGCCCGGAAAAGCCGAGCTGTTCCGCACGCTGGAGCGGCTTGTCGAAGCCGCCGAAGCGCACGACAAGCAGTCGCAGTACGCTTACCTCATCTATCTCCTCAATCTCCTGCGCCCTGCCACCGAAGTCGCGCCCGACGAAGACGACTCTCGTCCGCTTCCGCCCATGCTCGCGGCGGCGCTCGGCTACGTTTCCGCCAATTTTCGAGAAATAACGTCCGTCGAGCAGCTTGCGGCGGCGCATTTCGTGTCGCGCTCCACTCTCGAGCGGCTGTTTAACGAATATCTGCACGTCACTCCCAAGGCTTACGTCGAATCGAAGCGGCTTGCATGCGCCCGAAAACTGCTCCGCGGCGGCGCAAGCGTTTACTCTGCCGCTGCAGAATCGGGCTTTACGGACTGCTCGGGCTTTATTCGGCTGTTTAAGTCGCGGTTCGGAATGACCCCTGCCGCCTACAAGCGCGAATCAACGCTTGATTTTCTTCACTACGACCGTATTATAGACGATTAAAATCACGCATAAAACCAAACCAATCAGCGACGTGACCTGCTGGGCGTAGATGTTTACGCCGAAAATCGTCAGTCCGCGAGCCTGAATGAGCGCCACAAGCGGACTGAGCGCGAGCGTGGTGAGAAAACCGGCAAGTCCGCCTGCCGTAGCCTTGATTGCGAGCGCCGCCACGCGCTCGTTCTCGCCGACGTAATCGTAGATGAGGTTGAGCTCGCCGCTCGATATGCCGGCAGAACAGATTGCGAAAAGAACGTAGTACACGGAATATGTAATCGCGCCGTTTTCGGGGCGCATGAACACCGCCACGGCAAGCGCCGCGAGCTCGGCAATGTAACAGACGTTGAGCGAGGCGGCAAAGCCCTTTTTGTCGGCAAGCCGACCGATAGGTCGCTCGAAAACCGCGCGAACGAGTGCGTATACTATCGCCAGCGCGGACACGAACACCATCGAAAACCCGAGCTCCTTTATCTGATAAGTTCCGTAAAACGGCACCGTCGAGTATTGCACCATTCGCCACAAAACAATCGTTATCACTACTTTTACGAGGTTTTTGTCCCCAAGCGCGCGCCTGAATGCGCCGCGCCCCGAGGCTTTTTCTTTTTTATCCGAATTACCCGAGGTTATATCCGACGAATTTTTATCCGGAACCTCGCATGCTGCCGCCGAGATTTCATTAGCCGCGCCGCTATCGTCCGTCGCCGGGGCGGTGTCGGCATTCGCAACGGCGCTATCGGCATTAACCTCGCCCTCCGCTTTTTGCTCTTTCCGCCGTGACGGGCGCAGACACGGGCTTCGAGAAAATTATCGTAAGCGCGTGCGCGGCGGTAATAACCCCTAAAAACGCGCCGCACAGAACGAACGCGCCCGTTTCGTTGCCGGCTGCTTTGAATCCGTCGATGACGTAGCCGAGGAGCAGCGAGAACAGCATACCGGAAATCAGCGAAACGATTTCCTTAGTCGCCGTGAAAACGCCGCGCTTATCCTTGTCCACCGACTGCATGAACCAATCGGTTTTGGACGGGTTGGCGACGTTGTTGAGCGCGAAGCCCACCAGCATCAGCACGGTGAAAATCACAGTTTTCGCAGTCGTGGAAACGGGGAAAAACGGCGTGACGTACAAGAGCGTAAACGCAGTTTCGTTTATAAGATGCAATATCGTTACGTTGCGCCTGACGTTGCCCCTAAACAGCACCGCGAGTATCTGAAAACCGCACCCGAGGCTGACGAACGAGGTCAGCACGCCCGTAAGCGCGTCGGACATTCCTATCGCCGTCGTAAGACACGCCAGATACGCGCCCGAAACCGCTATCGATACAAAGTACTCCAAAGCAGCTTCGATAATATACAATATTCTGTTCCTTTTTCTGTCGTCGCGAACCTTCATTTTTCCACCGTCCGTATTTTTTCAAGTGGCATTATACCACTGTAAAATCGCGATTTATCCCCGATATTCGGCAAAAAGTATGCAATTTGCGTCAAACAGGACGGTAACAAAAAACCGAGCCGGTTTTTACGGCTTCGGTCGGTTTCGCGATTGTATTTTCAAAGCGATATTTAAGTTCGCGGCGATTTATCCGTTTAACTGTTGACGGCGGCGGTAAGCGTCTGTGATCTTCTCGGCATGGGATGCGGCATGTTCACGCGGTCGTCGTTTGAAACGACATCCCACTTTACGGGCGTTTCTCCGTCCTCCGCCCAATGCCAGAAGTTGCCCGAGACCGAAGGCTCGAGTTCGCTGTAAATCCACGGAGAAAGCCGCTCCCAGCCCTCGCCCGTGGGGCGCGTTTCGCCGAGGTAATAGACGGCGACGTCCGTACTGTCCTTGAAAAGCTCCGCTCCCATTCTTCTGACGGTCTTGGAAACGATTACGGTTTTAAGCGACGGGCAACCTCCGAACGCGAAGTCGCTTATCTCCGTCGTGCCGTCGCCGATGACCACGGTTTCGAGCTCGGCGCAATCGGAAAACGAGTCGCCGCCGACCACGCGCACCGTGCCCGGAATAATCAGCTTTTTAATCGCGGTTCCGCTGAAAACGTTTGCAGGTACCGACGGCACTCCGTCGGGAATGACCGCCTCGCCCGTCATTGCAGGCGGCACCAGCGTGACAATGTTGTCGACGCGCGAATAAACGACGCCCGACGAGAGGTAATAATTCGGATTGTCCTCGCCGACGGTGATTTCCGAAAGACTGCGGCAACCGGAAAACGCGCTGCGAGCGATTTTTTCTATTTTCGAGCCGAGAGCCACGCTCTTTATACTCACGCAACCGGCAAATTCGTAGGGGTCGAGCTCGGAAGCTCCGCCGAGGTCAAGCGACTCTACTTCGCTGTCGCCGAAGTACAGCGCATAAGACGAGGCGAGCGGCGCGCCGAAAACGGGCTTCTCGATTGCCAGCCATTTCCCGAGGTCTGCAACCTTAATATCGATGCGGTTTACCGACGAGAACGTGCTCGCAGCCACTTTTTTCAAGCTCTCGGGCAGCGCGATTTCGCTGATTTTACTGCCGTCGGAGTACGCGAACAAGCCGCCGGGGATTGACTCCACGCCGTCGCCGATAATAAACTCTTCTACGTTTTCACAGCCTAAAAACACGCGATTTTGGTATTCTTCTTCGCTTTCGTTCGTGCGCGCGTTGACGGCATCCCACTCCACGCGCTTTAACGCGGTGCAATTCTTAAACGCCGCGATTTCCACCCACTCGACGGACGATGGAATGGCGACGGCGGTTATATTCTTGTTGTCCTTGAAGCTCTTGCCGCCCACGCCGACGACGGGCTTGCCGTTGTACTCAGCCGGAATGACGATTTCCGAGCCTGCGGCTTTGCCTGCGCCTGCGACGTAATAGGACTCGCCGCCCTTGCACAGTCTGAAATCGAGCTGCTCGTCGCCGCTTTTGGGTTTCGAGCAGCCCACAAACGAAAGCGCGAGCAGCGACAACGCCGCCACTATAATCGAAGTCAAAAATCTTCTCATTAGCTGCACCTCCGTTTAATCTCGTCTACCGCCGCACGGGCAAGTTTATGCCGAAATTATAGCAATTCTGTTGTTTTTTGTCAAGATTACGCGAATTTCAGCGGTCGACTTCACCGATTTTGTCGGATTTTATCACATTTTACGCGTGAGTTTCGCACATTCACCATTCGCACATTGGCAAAAGAAAAGCTCCCTCTCCGTTTTTGACGGAAAGAGAGCTTTTTCTCCGCGCGAGTAAAGCCGCGAGCTATGCCGCCGCTCCGCTAGTCGCCGTTAGCGGAAAACACGGGCGGCTCGCTTTTCTCTGCTCCTGCGCTTTCGTCCGCAGTATCTTTCGCTTCGTCCGCGCTCACGCCGTTCGGCTCGCGGGTTTCGTCCGCCGCGCCGCCTATAGGCTGTTCGCCGCCGCAATCCGATTGGTCGGAATCGGGCTGCGATTTTTCGCCGTCGTCCTGCGATTTTTCGGGCGCGGCTTGTTCGCCGTCGTCCGCTCCGAACCTGCCGTTAAGCGAGGCGGCGTAGGCGCGGAGCTGCTTTTTCACGCTCTCGTAGGTGGCGATTGCGAGCGCGCCGTACAGCACCGAGGTCGTGACGACTTTGCCGTAGTCCACCGCGCGGAAGTCGAAGCGCGCCGCGATTACGGCGACGACAAGCTCGATAACGAACGCCACGGCGACGGGGATTATCGTCACGTTTTTGGTGACGACGCTCTTGTCTATGCCCGTCCTCGCCGCAAGCTCCTCCGCCTTTTTGACGAGCGGTCGCTTGACGACGTTGACGACGGCAATCGTCGCGAGCACTACCGCCGCCGCGTGGAAGCCGTAGGTCCCGAAAAGATTTCTCACCGAGTTTATTATACCTTCCATTCGTTTCCTCCTTTATTTCCCTCCGCCCACCCTTAAAAAAACGCCGCGCGGACTATCTGCCGAACTCGTCGAACAGCTTGTAGTAATAGGGCTTGGAAAGGTAGCTCGAGTAAATCGGGTTGTTCGTGATTTCCTGTTTCGCCTCCTGCGGACTCATCGTAAGCAGCTTATCTCTGAGCACGGTGTAAATCTGCTGATAGCGTTTCTCCTTGGTGGCGGTGTCGCCCTCGGCAAGCTTTTCCTCGGCTTTCTTCTGGGCAAGCTGCTCGGTGTACAAGTCCGACTCCGCTTTCGCCTTGTCGATTTTCTCCTTGTTTTCCTTTTCGGTAAGCGAGTTGTTGTACTTCAGCGCCTCCGTTTTCAGTTTTTCGCGCTCGGATCTGAGCTTGTTGATTTCCTCCGTCAGCTTCGCGGTGTAGGCGATGTCGAAGTCGTCCATAGCCTTTTGCCGCTTTACGTCCAGCTCGCTTATCTTCGCGTCGACGTCCGCCTGCGCCGCCTCGTACTCCGCTGCGGCTTCCGCGGTCTTTGCCGCGCGCTCGCCCACAAGCGCGGCGGTCGTGTTCGCCGCGACGGAAGAACGCGCGAGTCCGCGTTTGAGCGCGTCGTACCTCGCCTCTTCTATTGCCGCTTCGTAAGCCTCGTTAAGCGATTTAAGCGTTTTTTTGTAACTCCCGGAATTGCCGGCTTTGTCGGAAGCGTACTTTTCGATGAGCGCGGCTATCTCGTTTTCCACCGACTCCACGCCTTTTTTTCTGTAATCCTCAAGCCCCGACTTTGCCGTTTCGGTAATCTGCTCGTCGCTCGGCGCGTCGTACTCCAGCCTGTCGTAGGTCTTGTTTTCACCCAGCGACGGCTTTTCGGGCTCGAGCGACTTCTCTATCTCGTCAATCTTCCCGATTACGTCCGTGTAATCTGCACTCGTCGCGTACTTGTCCTTCGGCTTGTTGCGATTCAATAAATCCTGCACATAGGAAATTATGTTCATTTTCTCCTCTCTCCTTTAATCGATAATAAAACTGCATGCGGCGATTGCGAGCCACGCTCTCGCGCAGCCGCCGAAAGTCAATCCGCGACATAGCGAAAGCCTCCCCGTCGCACGAGTACGCCGCTATCTAGCCTGAACGCGTCGTCGCCGTAGCCCACGATTTGCGCCGACGAAAATATCGGCTGTTTCGCGCCCTTTGGAATGGTTTTCATCACGAGCGTGCCGCCCTCGTCCAGAATAAACCCCACGCTGCCGTCGTCCGCCCTTCGCGCCGACGACACGCGGTACTTGCCTATCGTAACGGTGTTGTTGGTAAATGTCATTTTTCACCTCGCAAGCGTAATTTCCGCATTGACGCTGCTTGCGCCGCTCATGGGGTCGTCCACCACTATCGCGTCGAACGTTATCGACGTGCCGGGCTCGAGGTCGGGGCAGTAAATCACTCTGCCGTAGGGCACGGGATAAAGCGTTTTCACCGAACCGTCCGCGTACAGCGCGAGTATGTAGTCGCCGGCGACTATCGCGTCCTCGGGCTCGACTATCCCCTCGTCGAAATTCATCAGCTCTACCGCGAGCTTGGCGCTCGTCTTGAACTGATAGCACCTCACGAGCTTGCCGTCCTTGAACGCCATGCAGTAATTTCCGCAGAATATCGTTTTCTCGTCTATGCTTACAAAATACCTCGAGCTCGTGGCGGCGAGCGGAATAACGTATTCCATCGTCACGGTGTGGACGGGGTGAAGCCTTGCCCATTGGTCGCGCCGCTCGGTCAGTTGAAAGCTCTGATTGGTCACCACGGCGCGCAGTTGCGTTTCGTATGCGGAGTTTCGCGCGCCGCCGCAGTAAGCGACGATTATGTGCGTGCTGTTCGAGGCGTAGTACACGGTGCTCTTGCCCATGCGCCCGATTATGCTGTCGTCCGCCACCGCGCCGATGCTAACGGACGTGGTAACGCCGTCGGCGGTTTCGCTCCTGTACGAAACCGCGCCGCCGTTTATCACGATGAAACGCGCCTTGCCGCTCGAGTCCAGCACCGTGGCGACGTCGGTCGCCTCCGTTATGCCGCCGTAGGTTATGCGCCTGACCGAGCCGTCCGAGCCGATTTTGTAGCGATTGAGTCTGCCGTTGGCGTTCATCAGTCCGCCGTCACCGAGAAGCTCGGTCTTGCCGCCGGGATTTCCCACCTTGTAAAGCGGCGTGAACGTGCCGCCCGTCGCCTTGTACACGGTGATTTCCTTGTCCGTCTTTATCGCGAAATGCGCGCCCGTCGTTTCCGACAGAAGCTCGACGTTCTTGCCGAGCTTGCCCTGCACGATTTGCGGACAGTCGGCGGTCAGCTTGCTCGCCTTTGGAAAGTCGTACTCGTTGCCTACCGCCACGGACGAGCTCTTGATATTCAGCACGCCCGAAACGTGCTTGCCCGCGATTTCCGCCGAGCGGTTTTCTCTCAGCGTGGCGGTGCATTGCTCGACGTGCGCGCCCGTGGGCACGAAGCCGCGCATCACCGCCGCGCCGTCCATAAGCAGCAACAACTCGTAGGGCGGCGCCGTGAACGCGCCCGAAAACTTTATGCCGCCGTCGGTAATTACCGGCGTTACGCTCACTCGCGCGGAAATATCGCCCGTGCCGCGCGGCATCACCTTGTTACCGTGGTAATTGCCGCCCACGCCCAACTCGAACGTCGAGCTTCCGAGCCCGTCGATGCCCAGAAGCACGCGCGCGAGCTTGTTGTCGCCGCTCGTGAATTTGAAGGCGTCGCCGTCGGTTCTCAGCACTATTTCGGCGCGCACAACTATGTCCTCGCCCTTGCGCTTGGTAACAGCCGGGAACGAAGCGAAGTCGACGAGCGGAAAACCTTTGAAAAAGTGGGAAAGCCCCACCGCGCCTATTTTCTCGCCGTCTGCCGCCGCTTCGTCGTCCAGCCTTGCCGTAAACGCCGCGAACGCTTTTCCTTTAGAAAAGTCGGTGTTGTATTCCGCGAGCGTGGTTTCGAGCACGCACACCTCGCTGCTCATCTCGCGCTCGGAAGTGGCGGTCGCTCCCTCGCGCCCCACGACGATGTATTTCCCGAACGGCTCGCCGTCCGTGAGAGCCGCCGAAACGTCGAACGCTTCGTTGTGCACGCTTATCACCCTGTCGCCGCAGGTTATCGTAAATCTGTTAAAAGCCTTGGGCATCATTCCTCCTTTACCGGGGTCAGCGTGACGGTCGCAGTATAGGCGAACTCGTCGCTGCCGCCGTAGTCTATCTCAAGGTACTTGACGTAACTGCGCTCGGACGTGCCCACTATCAGCGTGGGTCGTTCGGCGTTCTTGACAAAGCCCACGCGCACCGCCGCGTCCTTAATCCCCGGGTCGAACGGCATCGATATGCCGCCGCCGGGGCTAAGGTACCTGCACGCCACCGCGCCGCTCTCGTCGATTTCGGCGGTTATATAGCCGTCGCCGCACCTGCCTATCGCGATTGCCGTCACGCCGTCCGCGATAAACGTCCGCCCGGTTACGGCAGGCGCGTCGCTCACCGTCGCGACGTAGGCGTTGCCGCGCACGTCGACGTAAGCCACGACGAGCGAATC
>OIGD01002234.1_pt1 | contig 15570 bp, 12 predicted proteins | sample 1582211 | NCBI WGS metagenome assembly OIGD01 (sample SAMN04414078, study PRJEB24778) | human gut metagenome | material: faecal | host: Homo sapiens
AAACCCGTTATGTTCCCATTCTGCTTTTTTACAATTACCTGAATCATAGATTCACCTGAAAGATTAAGCGTTAATCTTTTCGATTTTTACCTGAGTAAATGGCTGTCTATGACCATTCTTTTTGTGGTATCCGGTTTTTCTCTTATAACGATAAACAATAACCTTTTTACTTTTGCCTTCTGCTACTACAGTTGCTTTGACAGAAGCTCCGTCAACAGTTGGAGTACCAACTTTGACATCTTTGTCACCAACTAAAAGTACCTGGTCAAAAGTAACTTCGGAACCAGCTTCCAAACCAAGTTTTTCAACTTTGATTACGTCGCCTTCTTCTACTTTATACTGCTTACCACCGGTTGCTATAATTGCGTACATATAGCACCTCCTAATAAAATTACTCGCCAACTATGGTGCCTGTCTCATGAAAAATGGACAGAACTATAACCTCGTTGTGCGGCATACGCTTAACAGTATAGCATGACCAATCACACTATGTCAAGTATTTTTCATGAACATTTGACGCAAACGAAACCAGCCCAAATTTATTTTTTGATCTTGACTTTCTTGTTCAGTCCTCTGGCACGAAGTACCTTTTTATATGCTTTATATTTACTCTTTGGCACTTTAATAACTGTCTTTTTTCGGATGCTCTTAAATGTTTTTTTAGCAACCGTTTTCTTTGTCAGTTTCTTTGTTTTGATTTCAAGCAGAGTCAGTTTTTTGCAGTTACTAAAGGCTTTTTCTCCAATGGAAGTAACATCGTACTCAACCCCCTGAACGGTAATGCTCTCAGGAATGGTGACTTTTTTCTTCTTTTTGTTTGTATAGCCTGTAAATTCAACCGTAGAGCCCTTTGCCTTTGATTTCGTTACTCTGTATTTATTTCCTTTTACTTTCAGTATTGCACCGACTTTTTTCGGTACTGCTTTTTCCCTTTCAGCAGGCTTCTTCGTCGCCTGAGAATCCGAGGTCTTGGTCGGTTTTGCAGTTGGCGTTGCAGCTGGTTTGCCGGTTGGTTTTGCAGTTGGCGTTACCGGCTTTTCTGTCGGTGCTTCTTTGATGGTATAAACCACTTCTACCTTAGCAGTGCCTACCGATACAGTGGCTTTGATGGTACCGGGACTGGTAAGGTCCTCTGTCCGAGTTCCCTCACGTGTATAAAAGATTTCATAAGGCACTTCTATTTTGCCCCATTCTTCACTTAACTCGATACCAATGTCAACCGCATGGGCTGTTTTATCATATACAACACCCTTGCCACTGACTGTCATCCTCACTGAATGAGCAGAATCCTTCTTACAAATACCTGTGATCACATTCCCCTGTGCAGTATATATTGTGTCATGAGCGGTCGGTGATTCCGGAAGTTTTTCATTGGAATAACTCTTCACACATTCCTGATAGCCGGTATATACTGTTCCGTGCGAAGAATCCGCCACCGGAGCTTGGTCTTTTTCACCGTCATTGTCGATGTTCTGGTACCAATACTGGCTTCCGTCACTCACTCCATGGTTCAGAAGGCTGCACACTTCTCCAGAGGCAAACTGCTGTGCCGTCTTAGCATTTTTATCTTCTGTTTTTTCTGAAAGATAATATGTATTTTCAATATGGCTTCCGGTAAATGATTGGCTAAGCGGATAAGTATTGCCATCCCCATCAAACGTAATGTCCTTTACAAAACTATCCTTAATCGTGCCATAATTTCCGCCGGCTAATGCGCTGTGAACCCGAAGTTTAATAGTCATTTCATCGTCATACTCTGTCTTCTTCTTCGTTTTTATGACAGCATTCTCCACCGCACAATTTTCGATTGTTCCATAATTGTTGGAACAGAGAATACCAGAGCGAAAATCTGCCGAATAATTTCTAGATGGCACCGTTGCATTCCGGATACGCACATTTTTGATGGTACCATAATTATTTCCCATCAAAATATATGGATAATATTTACTTTTCACATTGGTAATACTATGTCCATTTCCATCAAATATACCATAAAATGAACTTGCGCCACCATTGAGCAATCCAGAAACATCTTCTTCACTAAAATCAATATCAGCATCCAAAAGAACATTTAATGCATCATCCTTTAGAAGCAGCTTATGCAGCGAATCAAGATCGGCTTTTCCCCCTATTTTCACAAACCATTTTCCATCTTTTTTAACTGCTGGAAGACAGGATGTATAACTTGCACCTTGTTTTACCGTATCTCCCGGATAGGCGACAAAACTATCACCATTTCTGTCCTGTGCAAAATAGAACACTTCATTCGGCAGCACATCTCCTTCAAATTTTTCTCCATCCACAGTCACTCCTAATTCCACTTCGCGCAAAGTAATCATCATATCTTCTGTGATTTTGTCCGGAGTTCCTGCACTTCCGTAGTCATATTCGTAATATCTTTGTCCGTCAAAGTATCGATTTCCCAATTTGAATCCATCCGGCACCACGAACTCTTGTTGATTTGTCTCTCCTTCAACCTGAAGCGTAATCTTGTGAGTACTTACTGCCGGGTCATCCTTAATCATGTTTTCTATTGCATTTTCGCTGTCCCGCTGATAAGTATATGTATAAACGTTTCCATCTTCCAATGTGATTATGTTTTTCCCATATTCCATAAAGCACTTCAAGGTGCCGTCTTCTGCGGTCTGGAGATTCGTGACTGGCTGCCCGTTAATGGTTTTCCCTTTGGTATTTTCTAAAAGTCCATCCCCGGTAAAAAGACCGATTTTCCTGCCATACACATCTGACACGTCTGACATGCGATTCAGAGTAAAATATTGCTCATCATAGGAAATTACACTATTGCAAATTACCGTATTTGACCCTTCTGACTCTACAATGCCAATTTTAACACTTTGCTGGGTTGGAGATTTCTGTTTCGCCGTTATCTTCGCTCCGTCAATGTATACACTATTCCTGCCTTTAAGAAAATACGAAATCCATTCTTTCTCTGCATCATCAGTCAGTGACAGTTCTCCGCCCAAAATAGCGATATCCTCAGCGTAAACACAACGACCATCACCGTAGGATAAATCTGCTTTTCCTCCTGTCATTGTAAATTTTTCCACCCCCTCAATTGCTCCATAGGCAACCAGATCTCCACCTTCCAATGTGACAGTTCCCTGACGACGATTTTCTCCCTCTTTCCTTCCTAATATAGAATAACCATAATTTTCTTCTTCCTCTGAATCTTCTTTGCAGTTACCTAGCATCAAAGTAAGACGGCCGTTACCTTCTTTGAGCGTCATATCACCAGTTACCTGAATCACATAACTATAATCCTTATCCGGCGATGTAAGACAGGAATCCTCTTCCACATACAGATTTGCTGTTCCTTCGATGTCCAGTACCGGAAAAAGCTGGTTGGTATAGATATTACCACAACTATCCACACCCGAATCATACATCTGATTATTTTGAATCTGTGCTCCATCAAAAATAATATTTGCTTCCACTCCCTTTTCTACCTTGATGTGAGTGTCGACAAATGCACCATTGATCTCATTGGAGCCTTTGATGATGTAAGTTCCATTTTTTGCAATATTAATTTCGATGACGGTAGTAGTAAAATCCTCACCATACGCATCTACAAAGGTTTTTTCTTGTCTAAGAGCCGCATCTGCCAGATTAAAAGTCACTGCGTTTTCTGTAGGCAGGGAAAGCTTCTGCATTTCTTCCATAACTGCCCTTCCCTTGGCATACGCCTCTGCATAGGATACGGTCGGGATACTTGTAAGCACCGTAGCCGATAATGTTGCAATACAAATCCCTTTTTGTGCCTGTCTGTAAAAATTCTTTCTCATTTTTTCCTCCGTTTCTGTCATTTTAAATCTTATTTTCCATTATATTATAATATTTTTCATACTGTTCTCGCAGTATCTCACCTGTTGACCACGGCTTGCGTTTCCCGACATAATGAATAATCGCCGGTTTATCCCTTTGAAGATCTGCATACAATGTTTGGCTGTGAATATTGCCGCTTTGCAAATGTCCTGCCACAAATGTGGTATAATTCCAGCAAAAATCCAAAGGCAGCACCTTGCCATCAAACAGCATATTAAGGACATCTTGATCGCTAAACATATATTTGTGCCCCGTTAGCAATTCATAAACCTGCGACATCGTAATATGCTGCCTGGCTTTTTGCAGATTCAGAAGCAATACCCCTGAATTAAAATAATCCTCTGCATATTGCATCTTCAAACCGTCACTTCGATAATTATCCACATTATATGGCATACCATCTAAAAAAATGGCACGGCGCGTCTGTGACAAAACACGAAGATCTTCTGCCCGAACAGCCGCCACTTCCTTTTCACCAAGATGCGTATCGTAGAGTTTGCTTACATCCTCCAAAAAAATCATGTCGCAATCAAAATACAATATTTTTTCATAATTTGTGAACATCTCATCAAACAGATACAAGCGGTAATTGATAGCTGCTGTGTAATACGCATTTGCCGTTTCCGGAAAAAACTTTTTTCTTTCTCTCATATTAATAAAACGGATGCTGACTCCCGGCTCGTCTTTTCCCAGTGCATGAATTTGTTCTTGTGCCTCCCCGGGAATGTCATCTTGTAAAATAAGGATGTCATAATTTCGTGTCTTGTCCCGATTATACAAGAGAGAATACAACGATGTACAAAGTGGTTTTGCATACTTCTCATCGCTGACAAAGCATATATTAACCGAGGTTTCAAATGCTTTTTGAAGTTTTTTCATTTTTATCCCTTTCTTTGGTGTTAAATATTATAACAATATAAAGTTTATCATATAAAATAGTTAAAAAGCAAGTGATTACTAGACAAAACCTCCCGCAAAGGTGGATTTTTTTTCATTCTCGTAATCTCAACAAGTCCAAGTTTTGTAATGTCAACAAGTACCGTTTTTACTTTGTCCTCCAAAAGTTTCTCACGCAGCAGCTGCATTAATTGTTCCACATGTTCACGCTCTTTCATATCAATAAAGTCAATCAATATAATCCCCGATAGATTTCGGAGACGAATCTGGCGCGCAGCCTCAATGGCAGCTTCACAGTTAATCTTGTAAAATGTCGTCTCTTTCGCTCTCTTGCCATCCACTGCCTTTCCGGTATTCACATCAATAACCGTCAATGCCTCCGTTGGCTCAATCACAAGATTACCGCCGCTCTTTAACCACACTTTCTTTTCATTTGCTTTTAATAACTTTGTCGAAATGCCGAGTAATTTATCCAGTGAATAACTATCATCCGAATATAATTCCACCTTATCCCCATAAATCGGATACAGTTCTTCATAAACCGATTGTAAATCCGTGACAATCCTCTCAAAATTTGAAAGTTCCAAACTTCGGATATATTTTAAATAAAACGACGCCTCGCGATACAAACAGCTAAATCTTGTTTTATACTCACTGTAATCCATTAACTCATGCATTTGTTTCAGAAGTCCGGTGCACTCTTTTCTGATTTCTTCTTCACTCGCTGCCTTAGCACTCGTGCGAAGAATCACACCATAGGGATCCTCACAAAAATCTTCTAAGATTTTATAAAGTTCTTTCTTTTTTTCTTCCTCTGTAATTTTTTTTGAAACACCTTTTGTTTTTGATTTTGTGGAAACAACTGCAAACCGCCCTGCAATTTCCGGGAAAATTGTCAGTACCGGCTGTTTTGTCTTAACTGCCGCCTGCTTAATCTGAACAACAAATTCATCTCCGGCTTTTACCGTTTTCCCCTGACACTCACTTAAAGGAAGGAATCCAACCTTATTTTTCTCAAATTCCACAAAAGCCGCATGAATGTTATCCACGACATTCTGCACTTTCCCAACAAAAATATCACCAACATTTCCAGAAGTATTTTCCTCGTTTTCTACTAAAACATCATACAATTTGTCGTTATGCACAGAAACCAGTATCGTTTTATCCTGCACTTTTGTAATTACAATCTGGCTGCGGTTTGTCATCGTCTATTCTCCCTTTTTCTTAAAAATCATCTGCATTCTGTGAATCTGATACGAATAAGGTTCTAATTCATTCTCACAAAATGCATAAAATGCCTGCATCACAAGTTCCGGCTTAATATTTGTCTCACTTCCGCTTGTCAGCCGCATAAACAGCGAGTTTCCCTCATAATCACAGTGAAGTGTTCCATAGTTTTCACCATTTTTTTTTGCAAAAGCATCCATTGAAAAATCCCAGGCAAGAATATGTGGTTTAATATCCACTTCTTTCACAGATTTTTTCGTCTTTTTCTCAATCACAATTTCTTGCTGCTCCATAAAAGAAAGCCATTTTTCCTGCCAATTTTCCGGAAAAACACCCGCTTCTTTTTCCACTACCATATAATCCGCAGCGATAAGAAGCGACATCGAATTTTTAAAACCATCCGGCATGATTTCAATGTCTGTAACAAATATTTCATCAGTCATAAATTGATTTAAGTAGGTCACAAGCTCCGGCAGCGAAAGATCCGGCAGTGAATAAAATTCTACATCAATATATTCTCCGTCACTTGTTACACCGACGCCAAGCGGCGAAGCAAAACTCATTAACTGGTGCGGACTGTACCCCTTTGAATACGCAACATCCAATTTTGCACGTCGAATCGCTTTCTGAAAAAAACGCATGCAGTCAAGGTGTCCGATAAACTTCATCGAGCCGCATTTTACAAAACGCATTCTTGTTTTCATTGTGCACTACCTCCACTTGCTTTTCTATCCATCATACAGATACCGGCATGGAACGAAGCAGCTCCGCATCCACTGCACTTCTGCTTACAGTTTGGCGTAACCTTTCCCTGCTTTGCATTTTCATATTCACGGCGTAAAAACTGTTTGCTGACACCAATATCAATAAAATCCCATGGAAAGATTTCGTCTTCGTTTCGTTCTCTGTAATTATAAAAATCACGGTCCACCGAAAGTTCATCAAGAAGTTCATTCCATACATCCGGGCGGAAATAATCCGTCCATGCGTCAAAAATGCACCCCTTTTTGTAAGCCTTTTCAATTACATCTGAAAGTTTCCTGTCACCTCTGGCAAAGATTCCTTCCAATTCAGAAGTCACAGCATCATGGCAGATATAACGGATGGAACGCTGATTTATCTGTTCTCTCACCTTACTGGTAAGGAACCGGCGTTTCTCATCAAAATACTCTGCCGTTCCCATCGGCGCCCACTGGAACGGAGTAAATGGCTTTGGTACAAAAAATGACGTACTTGCCGTAATCTCCGGTCTTCCCTGACGTTCTTCTTTTGGAAGTTCAAAATAGGTAGCAGCGATATCATTTGCCAATTCCGCAATTGCTGCAATATCCTCATCCGTTTCACCGGGAAGCCCTAACATGAAATATAGTTTAACACGTTTCCAGCCTCCCTGAAAAGCTTCCCATGCTCCTTTTAAAATCACGTCCTTTGTAAGACCTTTATTAATCACATCACGCATGCGCTGAGATCCTGCCTCCGGCGCAAATGTCAAACTACTTTTTCTGATATCCTGAACTTTACTCATAACATCCAAGGAAAACGCATCAATACGAAGCGATGGCAGCGCAATATTTAATTTTCTCTGACGACATTCTTCAATCAGATAATAAACCAAATCCGCCAGTTCATCATAATCACTTGAACTTAAAGAACTTAAAGTAATTTCCTCATACCCGGTATTGTCAAGCATCTCAATTGCCCGCTGTTTCAAAAAATCAAGTTTTCTCGGACGAATCGGACGATAAATCATCCCCGCCTGACAGAAACGGCATCCGCGGATACATCCACGCTGGATTTCCAGCACGACTCGGTCCTGCGTAGCTCGAATATACGGCACCAACGGTTTAGATGGATAATAAGTATCACTCAAATCCGTCACCACCTGTTTTTTTACACGGTTTGGTGCTTCCTTGCAGTTTGGCTCCATAGACGCAATCGTTCCGTCCTCGTGATACGTTACATCATATAAAAGAGGAACATACAACCCTTCCACACCGGATGCCCGCTTCAAAAATGTCAACCGGTCCTCTCCTTTTTGTCTGGAATCCTTATAAACATCCAATAATTCGCGGTAAACAGTCTCTCCTTCTCCAATATAAAAAATGTCAAAAAATTCAGCAATGGGCTCCGGATTATATGTGCACGGACCACCTCCGATTACAATCGGATCGTCCCATGTTCTCTCACCGGCGTGCAGCGGAATGTGCGACAAATCCAAGACCTGCAAAATGTTGGTATAACACATTTCATACTGAATCGTAATACCAAGAAAATCAAACGCCCGAATCGGCTCCTGGCTCTCCAAAGCAAACAAGGGAATATTTTTCTCACGCAGTATCTTGTCCATGTCCGGCCACGGAGAATAAACCCTTTCACAATAGGTGTCATCCCAGCGGTTAAACATATCATATAAAATCTGTATTCCAAGATGTGACATTCCAATCTCATAAACATCCGGAAAACACATACAAAAACGGACATCAACTTCTCTCGGATTTTTCTTTACCATATTAATTTCATTTCCAATATATCTGGCCGGTTTTTCAACCTGCATTAAAACTTCATCACGAAGCGCTAGTTTTCTCATGCTCTGTTGTCCTTTCTCATACATTCTGTTCGTCAATTATACACAACTTTATGATATACTGTCAAATATCTTGCCACTTGAATCAACTTATGCTATATTGAAACAAGTGAATTTATGCGAAGGAGGGACCTAATTATGTGGTGTCCAAAATGTAAAAACGAATATGTCGATGGAATTACCCTCTGCGCCGACTGTGGTGTGGAATTAGTCGATGAACTTCCGGAAGAAACGGATGAAGTAAAACCGGTTCGTTTATGTCATGTTGCCAATGAAGAAATTGGTGCAAAACTGGTTTTATATTTGAATGTAGAAGGGGTACTTACCGCAGGAATTATGCCGGTTACCGAAGAAGATGAATTTGACGATGGATTTTACGTTGTCGTTGCCAAAGAAGAATACGATGAAAAAGCTGAAACATTTGAATCTTTTGACGGTGCATCAGAAATGACCGAAGAAACCGTTTCTTCCATGATGACGGATATTGACGACGAACTTGCCCAGATTCAGGACGAAGAAGCAAGTAAAATGCTTTCCGAACTCCGTACCGAATCCAGTTCCGTTTATGTCAAGAAAAAAGACAAATACACAGATTTAAAATTCAGCGGTATTTCCTTTATTGTATTTGGTCTTTTGGGACTCGGTCTTTTGGCACTAAATTTATTTGAATACATTAACTTATTTAATAAATTTTCATCCTTAATCATGGTCGTTGTCTTTGTCATTTTCTTCATTGTAGGAATTACTTCTCTTCTGCGTGCAAAGAAAATGAAATCCATGGTTTCCCAGGAAGAAAGAGCAAGTGATGATGTATTAGACTGGATTGAAGCAAACATCACTGATGAATACATCTCATCTTTAATTAATGAAGAAGAAACAGAAGAAAAAAACTACTTCACCGCCCACTCGGCAATGTGTAATAAAGTTAAAGAACAGTTTCCTCTCTTCAACGAAAACTATATTGATGAATTAATGGATGAACGTTACAACGAATACTGTGACTCCATCAACTAAACACTTCTCTATAAAAAAGGAAGTTTAATCGGTTCAAGACTATAATGCACCGCATTATCCCGTCTTGAACCAATTAAACTTCTCTTTTTTACTTCATTAGGTGCATTTTTCTAGCTAACAAATATAATCTTCTTCCCATCGGGAAATCAAACAATTCTTCTTTTGTCAGACCTTTCAGCAGAAGAAACGCCGTAAAGTATACCACTACCGCCACACAGACCGCAAACATTGTACGAATCAAATTTGAGCCAATCACAAAGCCCACAAGGCCGTAAACACTTACCGCAGCAAGCGCCATCCAAAATCCCGCTGCCAAAGGAGCAAAGAACGTCTTAATAACTTCCTGCCGGTACGAAGGTACATAGCGTTTGATTGCACGAAGATTCAGAATAAACACAAGAATCGGGAATGTGATATTACCAATCAAAAGTGCATAAACGCCAATGTTGGTACAAGCTAGGAAAAACGATACAATTCCTATATGAATCACCAGCGAAATTGCTGAGTGGATTACCGGAATCCGCATTTTATCAATACTCTGCAAGGCACCGCCGGTCACATTGGAAAGTGCATAAAAGATAATAGCAGTTGCACCAACTGTCATCATATGCCCGCCAAGGACATAGTTTGAGGATGAAAACAGCATACGCACAACCGGCTGTCCAAGGACCGTAAGTCCCAGCGCGCAAGGAATTGCTATAATCATGTTAAATTTAATACCGGAAGCAACATTATAGTTCCACTGTTCATCGTCTCCCTCCGTGTATGCTGCCACCGCACTTGGTATCATGGAAGAAGCAATGGCTGTTGAAATCGCAATTGGTACACTGCACAATAAGCGGTATTTGGAACTGTACACACCGACAAAGCTTTTAATGGAAACAGCATCCAAACCTCTTTTCGCCGAAATAAAACCAAACAGTTTATAATCAATTAATCCACTAATATTATAAACTGTCTGCGAAAGAACAATCGGAAGAATCGTAAGAATCAAAATCTTAAACAACGATTGGTAAGATTCCAGATTTCCGGTCACATCTTTCTTTTCTAACTTTGCCTGAACCGGACGGTATAACCAGTATACAAACATAACAAGCAAAAGAGCCGATGCCGCACCAAGACATGTACCAAGGGTACCACCCGCTGCTCCCCATGCGGCCTGCTGCAAACTATCAGCATTCCACTTCATAAACAAATAGCTTGCCGCCACACTGACAATGGCATTGACCACCTGCTCAATAATCTGTGAAACCGCTGTCGGTATCATAGTTCTTTTTCCCTGGAAGAAACCACGAAACACACCTAATAAGGCCACAATAAAAATTGTAGGTGCAAGTACACGCAAAGGAATCTGAACACCACTGTATTCCGGATAAATCGTATGTTCAATCACACCTGCCCCAAAAAACAAGATCAAAGCAAATGCGCCGCCGGAGATTATGGCAAAACGCAGGGCAACTTTCAAAATTCTTCCTGTATTTTTATGTTCTCTGTTTGCCTGTCTGGCAGAAATCATTTTTGATAAAGCAAGTGGCAGGCTATAAGAAGAAATAATCAAAATCAAATCATAAATCTCAAAAGCAACTGCATAGATTCCATTTCCCTCTTCGCCAAGGATATTAGACATCGGGATTCGGTAAACCATACCGATAATTCGTACGATAAGCGATGCCATCGCCAAAATACCGCCCTGCTTTAAATAATCCGCATTTTTCTTTTTCGTACTCAATGCTCTATTCGTCCTTTCACTTAATCAAATTCTGTCGATTTTTAGGGTACACGGCAATGTAAGTTTTGCCCGGGTTAATCGTCAGCACATTACCGGACTCATCATAGTACGCCATTTCATTCGTTGTTTCCACACGTTTCCACGTAATAGAAATCCGTTTGCCATCGCTGTAATAATACCCTTTTCCGGAAGTATTGCCAAGTTTCATCGTCTGGTATCCATTGTGGTCAATATTTGACTCACTCACCAGTTGTATAATTACATTTTTAAATGCAAGCTGTTTTTTGTAATACGTGTCCATATGTTTTTGCCCGTATTCATATTTTTTATAGGTTTTACTCTTAGCACTGTATTTCATCTTACATGTGGAGTAATTCGAAAACGGAATCGTAACCGACTTAGCTGTTTTTCCATTTGCAGGTTCCGTATCCTCATTCGCAAAATTAAAATGTTTTGCCATTGCCTCGGAGTTCCTTGTCAATGAATATCCAAGCTTTTTTGCACCTTTTTTTATTTTCTTTCCATTTGTAAACACATTGTGAGGGGCGCGGATGGATAAATCTCTGGCGTACACAACACCACCAATTGCTGACAAACCACTTAAATTGTTTGTTCCCAACTTTTTAATTTTTGACACTGCATATTTGGTATGTCCAAAATGACAGAAAATCGCATCCCATTCTTTGGCAAACTGTACATAGTAGTGTCTTGCACTTCGCACTGAACCAATCTTTTTCACCTTGCTGACATCCTCATAGACCGCCATCATGCGGGTAATTCCACCTTCTGCCAGTGCCTCATAAATAATATCTGCTTTCGATGTTCCTTTTTGATTTCGAAACGCATACTCAATATTGTTTATCATAATCGCATAGGGACGCTTCTTTGCCACAGACGGCTTAATATATTTACCGGTAAGCTCACTTTTAACCATACCTTCATATGGATTTTTCGTTGCCTGTGGCTCATTTTCCTGTTGCTTTGTCTGAACTTGCTTGTCCGTCTGCGGATTATTTTTCTGCAAAGACTTTCTTCCACAAGCCAGATACAATCCTGCGGCAATCAGCGATAACACCGCAATCCCACATAAAGCTAAAACAATTTTTTTCTGTTTCTGATTCATATTACCCTCACTTTCGCAGTCTCATTATCTCAAAATTTGTAACTTTTTCATGATTTCACGCTGCTTTTCTTCCATTTCTGCCCTTTCATCCTCTTCCATATGGTCATAGCCAAACAAATGAAGAAGACTGTGCACAACTAAGAATGAAAACTCTCGCAGTAACGAGTGTCCATATTCTTCTGCCTGTTCGCATACAACCTCCGAACACAAAACAATATCTCCTAACATCATTTCTTCTGATTCTGGGGAAACAGTAAGTGTCTTGCAGAACTTCTCCCCCGAAAAATCCGCCGGGGCATCATATTCCATCATCGGAAAACTAAGCACATCCGTTGGCCTGTCAACATTCCGGTGTGTTCGGTTGAGTTCATGAATTTCTTCCTTTGTAACAAGAGTAACACTAATTTCCGGCTCATAGGGGCACTTCACAAAATCCGTAACAAATGCTGCCAGTTTCTTAATTTGCTCTTCCGGCTCAAAAGGAAAAGTAACTTTCCCCATATCTTCTAAATAAATTGTCATCGTTTTCCTGCTTTCTTTGTCTGTGTGCTTGCTTTTTTACGCGACTCTTTGTAGTTTTCACGTGCCTCATACTTTTCATAGGCATGTACAATTTTCTGTACTAACGGATGACGCACCACATCTTTATTGGTCAGATAGGAAAAACCGATATCCTCTACCTGTTCCAATACTTTCGATGCCTGTTCCAGACCGGATTGTGTCTGAAAAGGTAAATCTTTCTGCGACAAATCGCCGGTTATCACAACTTTTGAACCAAATCCAATACGCGTCAAAAACATTTTCATCTGTGCCGGCGTTGTATTCTGCGCCTCATCAAGAATAATAAACGCATTATCTAACGTTCTTCCTCGCATATAAGCAAGTGGCGCCACTTCAATCAGGCCTTTTTCAGAGTTCTTAATAAAACTGTCCGCTCCCATAATCTGGTAAAGTGCATCATATAAGGGTCTTAAATACGGGTCAATTTTACTCTGTAAATCACCCGGCAGAAAGCCGAGATTTTCTCCCGCTTCAATCGCCGGTCTTGTCAAAATAATTTTACTGACTTCATCATTTTTAAATGCCTGAATTGCCATAGCCATCGCCAAATAGGTCTTTCCGGTTCCTGCCGGTCCGATTCCAAACACCATCATTTTTTCTTGTATCTGGTTTACATATTTCTGCTGGCCTCTGGTTTTTGGCTTAATCGGTTTTCCCTGAATGGTGTAGCCAATCAATTCTTTGTCAATCTCTGCCAATGACACATCCGAATGTTCCTTCGATAGTGGTAGAACATAATCTACATTCTGCTCCGTAATCGTATTCCCACGCTCCGAAAGTGTAAGAAGCTCCGAAAATACATTTTTTGCCTGTTCAACTGCCGATTTACTTCCTACCAGTTTAACCGCACCATCGCGCAGAATTACGCTTATCCGAAGCGTTCGTTCAATCTTCTTTACATGACAGTCAAGACCGCCAAACAAATTCCTTTCATGCTCCAAAGGAATCTCTAAGATTACTTCATGAGTCTCCATCCTGCTTTTCCTCTGCTTTCTTATCAATCTTAAGTTCGCTCTCTGCGATATATTGTTTCCTTGTTTTTTTGCAAAGGAAACGAATCTGTCCACTGATTAACCAGTCCTTTTCATTTTGTTTGGTTATTTTCGCTTCCTTTGAAAGAATCTCCAATCCATCCTGTCTGCACTGCCGCAATAATTTCTGATACAGCCGCTTTCCCTCTTTAAAAATTTCTTTGCGGTTTCTCTTTCGAATCACAAACGTATACTCTCGAAACTCCTTTTTTCGTTTCGTAAAAGTAAAAGGAATCGGTAAATCCTCCCATTTGGGCAATATCGTTGTTATTATATCATATTTCTTAGCGTTATTAAACCGTTTAATTGGATTTTTTATCACGAAAGTCTTGTGATTGATTTCATACTCAGTCTGGTAGATTTTTTTCCCTGTATATTCCTTTTCGCAGACCTTCACTGGGATTTCTTTAGAAAATTTTCTGTCGCAGACAAGTAAAACCTCTCCTTTTGCTACCACTCCCATCTTATCCACAACCGTCTCATCATCTCCGGTAACCGGAACAATCCCGGAAATCAAAATTTGCCCCTTTTTCACCTTTTGTCCCGGCTTAACACATGCCACACCGCGGTTTACAACAATTTTTTTAACAATTCCGCTTTTTTCTGCTACCAGGTGACAGAACCGACCTGCGCGTTCCCGTCCTACTTCCGGATTCGCTTCTTTTATAGAAATCACAAGAAGACTTCCTTTTTCTTCTGCAGACACCCAGCTGATATCCGGATGCTTTTGACGAATACTTTTTTCAATTGTATCACAGTGCAGGCTGCGCCGTTTCATTCCGCGGTATACCTGTAGAGAATTTACGGTTTTTAATAGTGTTTCTTTCGTATAAGTAACCTGTCCCTGAAACTGAATTTGCCAGACAAAGGTAGACAAAAAATGCAAAAGGAAGAAAAAGAGCAGAAAGCCCGAAAAAAAAGTCCAGTTTTTCTTCATTCTCCCGATATAAAAAGGAAAACCCTTCTTTTTTTTAATCTGCGGATGTAATTTCGTTTTATAGACAATGGGTTTCATCTTTTTAAAATCTTTCACACAAACACAAAATTCTACTGCTTGTTCTCTTTTTACTCCCCATAATAAAATGCCGTGATGACGGCACATATTCATAAAACGCTCGAAACTTCCTTTATGCGATTGGCAGACAACATAGCCCTGTAACCACTTCAGTCCAATTCCCCCTTATGTGCCAATGTACTCAACACAGCAGATTTCACCATATATTTTACAAGCTTCTTTGGTAAACCGGTCTATTCTAAGACACGTACCGCGGACAATCAATTTGTTGTGTCTTCCCTGTAACTTAATCTGCTCGGATGTATAATCAATAATGGACTGTTAGTTCTCAACCAATGCCATTTCTTTTCCATACAAATTCACAACCGTTGTATTTCCTAAAATATCCGGTGCCAAATGAAGTTTTTCTGAAAGATTTCCCATAAAACACAGCCCTTTTCTTTTATTCTATGCCGTTCCCGCGGCTGCGGTTCCAATGCATAAGAAAAAGTCTGTCTCCATAATAGTTTATGAAAACAGACTTTCTCATATGTGCTTCTTATTTGT
>OIGD01002236.1_pt1 | contig 15561 bp, 13 predicted proteins | sample 1582211 | NCBI WGS metagenome assembly OIGD01 (sample SAMN04414078, study PRJEB24778) | human gut metagenome | material: faecal | host: Homo sapiens
GCATTTTTTCGGAGTTTCATAGATCCCTTTTGCCCTTTTCGATGCTGTGTCCGGATTCGAACCCACTAAACCGAAAAATCTGATTGTTATCAGTTTGTTGAGAGCATTTCTCGCTCGGCGGTATTCTTCTCAAAGTTAAATGCGCGCTATAGATTGAAAAATGGGAAGATTTATGTTATAATAAGATATCGACAAATCGGAATTTAATGAGGTAAGTAATATGTGGAACAAATTATATAATGCAGCGGTTAAGGTGCAAAACGGTCGAAGAATTTCCCCATTTATAGATGCAGGCGGTGTTGCAGCTGCTATTCTTACAAAACAGGGAAATATCTATGTTGGTGTTTGCATCGATACGGCATGCACACTTGGAATGTGTGCAGAAAGAAACGCCATTGCCAATATGATTACGAATGGAGAGAATCAGATTGATAAGGTCGTTGCAGTTATGCCTGATGGTCGAGTGGGTTCTCCTTGCGGTGCTTGTCGTGAGTATATGATGCAATTAGACAAGAATAGCGGAGAAATTGAAATTCTACTTGACCTTGAAACTAAAAAAGCAGTCAGACTCAAAGAGTTAGTCCCAGATTGGTGGGGATATGACGGATTTCGGGAATAGTCAAATAAATTCAAGTTTGTCTAACTGAATAATCTACATAGCCAAACGCTGCTCAGCCGAGCGTTTGGCTTATTTTTATGGAAAGGAAGGATGAACGCTATCGGACAACCCCATCCTCTTTCGCATCATACCAATCGATCTCTTTTTCGGGAAGTGCCGCCTCGATTTTCAGATTGCTGTCAATTTCTTCAATTTTCATACGATCATCTGTTGACAAATTCAATAAACTGGCATTTTTGTCTGACATTTTCTGATATTCCTCCGTCATACCGATTTTATTTTGTATTCATTCGTTTGAGATTGACTTTTCTTTAGAGTTCCATCTTGGGAGCGTAATCCTCGGCAACCTTTTCTTCCGCATCTTCCGGGAGTACACCAGAGTTACAGGTTCAGAAGGACAATGGATAGAATGCCAAGGAGAAAGCCGACGGTCTGCCTGGCACTGAACCGTTCCTTGCGAACCAGCAGGGACCACAGCAGAATCAGAACCATGCTTCCCCCGGAAATCAACGGAAACAGAATGCTGGCGGACATTCTTCCGTTCAGGTATAGCACCAACAGATTAACCAGTCCGTTTGCCCCCCCGCACAAAAGAGCCAGCCACCACCCGCTTGCCAGTACAAAGGGGATATTCCGGCGTTCCCGCGGCACAAGGATCGGAATTCCGAGCAACAGCACCGCGCTGATGGCAAGCGCGACGATCATAAACAGGTTTGCTCCGCCTTGCGGGTGCGCAATCTGTTCCGCCTTCTGGATTACGGAGCACATTCCGTTCCCGATGAATGCCATCGTTACAGAGAAAACCCAACGCCATGTGACCTTTCGTGCGTCGGTTTCCTTTTCGTAGTTGATCAGGAACAACGAGAGCACCAGACAGGGTGAACTGATTCCCATCGTGACCGAAATCGGCTCTCCCAAAAAGAGGATTCCGTACAGAGTCGGTATCAGCAAGGAATAGGAAAGAATGAGAGCGGTCTTTGCCAAGGACCCGTTCCGGATGGCAAGCACCGCAAACAGGGTCGCGCACAGATAGGAAAGCGCAAACCCCGCAGAATAGGGAAGCGTTCCGTTATCGTATGCCCAGTCCCGGTTCACTGCCAGAAAAAACAGCATGGCAAACAGAGAGATCAGACCACTGAAGAACATTGTACCGTTTTTCGTGCGACGGTCGAATTCCTGCTTGAAAACATTCTGGAACATCAGTGCCGTGGCAGTAACCGCAAGTAAAATGTATTGCATCCGAATCCCCCATGTCCTGTTTGACGATTGTTCTGATTATAGCATAACGGCTTCCGGAATGCAAGTCACAATCGTCTTTTCTTTTAGCATTTTTATCCACAAAGACAAAAACAGGATTGACAATTTCGGGTAACGGGGGTATAATGAAGATAGTACCGTTGAACACCTGAACAAAACATTCCGGAGGGACAGAATGAACCACCATCATTTATATATTCCCATCATGAACAGCAACTGCAGGGCAGAAGACCGACCTCTCTATCGATCCCTTTTGCAGGAAGCCGGCTGTGACACAGTCTTTCTGGCACTGGAACAGGAACCCTTTTTCAGGAAGGCACTGCGCAAGGATTCCTTCCGGAATCTGCAGGAAAATGTCCGCTTCTTTTCGGATATTGGTCTGGAGGTCGGGATCTGGGCAAGAGGATTCGGATTCGGTACGCCGATTCCGGAATCTGCCGATGCGGAAATCCGGAGCCTGACGCGATTGCGCTCGGTTACGGGAAAGAACGGGGAAGATGCCTTCTGCCCCGCAGATGAACGCTTTCTTGTCTGGTACGGCGATTGGTTTCGGGAGATTTGCCGGTGCGGCGCGCATCGGATTCTGGTCGATGATGATCTGTGCCAGTCGGTTCGTCCCGGAATCGGGTGTTTCTGTGAAACGCACAAGGCACTTCTGGCACGGGAACTGCATTTGCCGGCGGATGCCGCTGCGCTCTCGGACGAAGCTCTGCAAAAATCGGTCTTTACAGGCTCTCCGGGAAAGGAGCGGGCGGCGTATCTCCGCGTGACCGGAGAATCGTTGCGGGCGTTCTGCCACGCGCTCCGGAACATTGCGGACACGATCGATCCTGCGATCCGGCTTGGCTTTTGCGCCGGATATACTTCCTTTGATTCCGAGGGGGCAACTGCTCTGGAGCTGACAAAGATCCTTGCCGGTCCAAACCGCCCATTCCTGCGCCTGTCCGGTGCCCCCTATTGGGTTGCTCCCGGGATCAATCGCTTTCCGGGAACCTCACTGATCGATGTATTGGAATTTACCCGGATGCAGAACGCTTTTTGCCCGCCGGATCTGGAACGCTTCCATGAGGCGGACACCTATCCCCGCCCCAGATCTCTCGTTCCTGCCACCCTTTGCGAAGCCTACGACGCCGCACTGCGAACCGAGGCGGGAATGGGAAGCCTGAAATATCTGTTTGATTATTTCGCTTCCCCGACCTATGAGACCGGCTATCTGAAATACCATCAGCACTATGCACGCCTTCGGGGCCAAATCGATGCCGCTTTTGCAGATACCGTTCCCTTCGGGATCCGGGTAATTGAGGGACTTCACAAGTTGGAATGGGAGACGCTCCCCGACGGGTTTGTCGGGGAAAAGCCCCTGATGCGGCGGGCGCTGACCCGCGGAGGTGGATTTGTTGCGTCGCTCGGTTTTCCGACGGTTTACGGGGACGGCAATGACGCCGACATTGCCGTTTGCTTCGGAGAGAATGCCCGCCTGCTGGTAGGACAGTGCTTGCCCGGACAGTTGATCCTTGATACCCCGGCAGCACTGATCCTGAAAAACGCCGGCGTTGATGTAGGGCTGGAGCGTGCAGAGCAGATTCCTCCTCCACCCATGATGCGGCACGGGAAGGAAAGAGCCGCCGTCGGCACCCTACCGTATGCCTATCGGTTGGAACTGCCGGCGGGTGCGATTCCGGTCACAACATTTTTCGATGCGGCCGGAACCGATTCCCCTGCGGTCTACCGCTACCGGAGCGGAACGACCGAATTTCTGGTATACGCTTTTGACGGTTATGCGGGAGACCCGCGCTCAACCTTTTCCCTGTCCTATCTCCGTGCGGAGGAGATCGCCTCCTTTTCGGCGGTCCCATTCCCGGCGGCTTACCGCGAGCCGGGGCTGTATCAGATCTGCGGAAGGAAGCCGGACGGCACCCGTGTCAGCCTCTTTCTGAACCTCTCCACGGACACATTGTCTGACCTCACAATCCGCCATGCGGAAACCTGCTCGGTCACCGGAGCGGAATGGACGCGGGAAACCGACGGACTCCTGCTCCGCTCGGAGATTCCGCCGTATCGGGGATTTTTGCTGACCGACTGCCCTCCGGATGCTCCTGCGGACGGGAGGTGAGCCATTGCCATGCAACTGTCATACGACAAGGATAAACTCCGGCATATTCTGGACAGTTTTGAAACCGTCAGTGGAATGTCTGTCGGAATTATGGACAGCAACCTGAATTTTATCGCCAGAAGCACCTCGTCGCCCAAACCGATCTGCGCCCAGATCCAGTCACTTCCGGGCGGAACGGAACGGTGCAGAAAATCCGACCGGGAGTTGGTGCGGGAATGTCTGAAAAAGAAATGTCCGGTTTCGCATACCTGTCACGCGGGGCTGACCGACACTGCCTTTCCCATGTTTCACAACGGCATTCCGGTCGGCTTCCTGATCTTCGGACAGGTGCTTGTAGACGGAAAAGCAAAGCCCGCCTTCCGTGAGATCTTCGACCATGTGCAGGATCTGAACCCCGATCCCGCTCTGCTTCGGGCAAACTACAGAAACATGAAATTTTTCCGACAGAAGGAGATCACCTGTGCCGCTGAGATCATTCAAATGCTGATCCAATACATCTGGTCCGAACATATCATTCTGGAGAAAGCAGCTCCTCTCCTGAAGCAGATCCTGCAATATATTCACGAGCACCTTGCGTCCGATCTTTGTGTGGAATCGCTTTGTCAGCAGTTTTCGGTTTGCAAAAGTACCCTGTACCGCATATTTGACACGGAACTTGGAATCGGGGTCAAAAATTATATCAATCTGCAACGGCTTTCCATGGCAGAAATGCTGTTGAGAACCACGGATCTTCCGGTTGCAGAAATCAGCGAGCAGACCGGTTTTTCGAATCAGAACTACTTCTGCCGGGCATTCAAAAGAAAGAATCACACAACCCCTGTCCGGTATCGGAAGGGCAATCAGGTATAAAACCAGAAAAGTCTTTGAGGCTCTGCCTGCTACGATAGCCGGTTGCCGCCGGAGGCATCCGGAATGCTCGCTTACGATATGGTTGTGTAACCGCTCCGCCTGTTGAAGGTTTTTGGTCATCACATTTTTGGGTGTTTAAGTAAAAAAGAACAAAAGAAGAGCCATTGATTCCCTCTGTGGTATCATGTCAGTTACCACACGAACAAAGCATCAAGAGGGAACCATGGCTCACACATATCGTACCGTATTTCTTGCGGATGGCAATATTCCGGCAGATAACAACCGCGCCGGGAACGCGATCCAACCGTTTGTGGTGGGGCGAAGAAACTGGCTGTTTGCCAATTCCTTCAAAGGCGCGCAGACAAGTGCCATTACCCACGCTCTTGCCGTTACCGCCATGGCGAATTGACTCAATGCTGAGGAATCGTCAAAAGTGCTTCTCACAGGAAAATCTAACGGTTCCGGTGAGGAAAAAATGCATTCGGCACGACACTTCACGCATGATCAGGCGGTTTACAGGGGCAAAACACCGGGCATCAGACCAACGGGAATTCCGTCATGCGGAGTTTTGCACAGCCGTAAGGGATCAGGATTCGCTCCGCTGGTTTGTCCAGACATTTCCGGCTCCGCGGAACCGGAGCACAGACCCTCTCATATCCGTCGGCAAGTCCCCAGTCAATGTGACACATTGATGTATGAATCCGCAACGGCGGATTGGTGCTTGAAAACGGAATCTCCCCCACCTCGCCTTCCTCGATGCGGAAATTCCGGCAGGCAAATGCCAGATTCCAATCCGAAACGCCCTGATAGTCGTAGTCACAGTAAGGGTATTTCCGCTCCACTCCGTCCTTGGTGTATTCCACACGCCGGATTTCCGATTGTACAGGGAGCGAGAAAATCAGAGATCCATACCGCAGGCAATGCATCCTGTGCGGTCTGCCCTCCAGCAACGGGTCGGCTTCAAAACAGATTCCAATCTCGGTTGTTCCCTTTGGGAAACCACCGAAACGCAGGATTTCCCTGTGTTTTTGAGGAATGCCGTTCACTGTCAGATCGCGTGCAAAAGAAGGGATACGAACCGTCAGTTCCATATCGGTTTTTTCTGTGGCGTCAACCCGGAACAGCAGGCGGTTGCGGAATGGATAGTCGGTCTGGAGGGTGACACGGACAGGTACCCCTTTCCATTCCAGCGATACTGCGGAAGGAAGCGGGACTGCACAATGTACCCCCTTCCCGGAGCGCAGAAAGGCGGAAAGCGCCAGCTTCGGCCAGCCCTGACCGAAATTGGCGGTACAGCATCCGAAATGCGGTTCCAGCCCGAAGCGGTGTGCCTCCGGACCGTTGGTGCGGAAATAGGATTTTCCGGGGAACGGGGTTGCATCGATCTGATTGACCAATTGCACATACTGGTGTGCCCACATATCGTCGGTCAGCGCCGCCGGAAGGGCATTGAATGCCACCCGCTCCAGCCGTTCCGCCCAGACCGAAGCTCCGGTATACGCGTAGATCTGCTCCATCGAGTCCATCAGTTCCACCACTGAGCAAAGTTCGGTTCCCTGCGTGGGGCTGATGCCGGAGAGGCACTCGTCACCGGTAAATGTGCCCACAGCGGTGCCGTTGTACTTCTTCAGGATTCGGTAGTAATGCTCCGCCAGTCCACTCTCCCGCTCTCCAAGCAGATCGCAGGAGAGCACCTCGGACTTGAGCATCATGCAAAGGTTGACAATATGGGTGTCATAGGTCCATTGGTTCAGCGGGCGTACCCATGTCGGTTCGACTTCGCGGTAGTCTATTCCCTGCCGGCGCAACAGTGCCGCCATTGCCGGAATCCAGTCCTCCGAATACCGGGACTGCAGAAGGCGCAGGGCGGGAAATCCTTCATACCATCGATAGGCACCCCATTTTCTCAGTCCGACCGCCCCTTCCGACAGCAGTTCGTAATAGTTTTTCATCAACCTGTAAAGCGCATCGGGGATCCGCTCGTCCCCCGAACATTCATAGTACCGGGTCAGAACCTTTGAAATCAGGAGCACTGCCCATGTATCATAGTGGCTCCGCAACTCCTTCGCAACCGGACAGATCCAACCGTCCGCCTCCTGCCGTGCGAGAATCTGATCGATATACCGCTTGGCTCTGGCGATCAAATCGCAATCCTCCAGCAAATACGCAAGCGGAACAAAGCCATCTAGCCAGTAAGGCACCCGTTCCCATCCTTCCCGCTCTCCGCCGATCCACGCGCTGTCACGCACATCGGGCCAGACACGGTCCAGATTTCCGCACAGTCCTTCCGCCTCCAGTTTCAGTTGCCGGAGGAGCCACCCCTGCGGTCTGATCTCATGCGTGGAAAAAAATGAATAGTTTCCTGCCATCTGTTTGTTGCTTCCTTTCCGTATTCCATCAAAAAGCCGGATTATTTTGCGCTCTGCAACCGCTCCCGGTCAGCAGGGTTCCGCCCGTTACTGTTTGTCCGTTTTCTTTTTCCGCATCATCTGCGGAGAAGCATGATAGGTTTCGGTAAACATTCTGTAAAAAGAGGAATAGTTATCGTAACCGACAGAGGAGGAAATCTGTCCCAGACTCATATTGGTGTTCTGCAGCAACCAAAGCGCGTGTTCCATGCGGACATCGATCAGATACCGATAGATGGAAAGATGATATTTCTGAATAAAGAGTTTTGTAAGATGATCGGTATTATAACCGAACTTCTGCGCGATATCCTGCACACCGGAAATGGAAAAATACTCGGAATCGATGTGTTTTTTCACCATGGAGAGCAAATTGAATATCTGCCGTTCATTCGGAAGTTTCATGGACAGTTCTCCGAAGATCCTGTACATATAGGAGTTCATCAGAAACAGATTGAGGAGTCTGCCATCCGAATACGCCAGTTCACAGGCGGATATGATCGGACGGATCACCTCCGGGCGAAAACTGCCGCGGATCGGAATCCCGCTCTTGGTTTCGGAAAACGCTCCTCCCTGAAATTCAATGAAAAAATACACCGGGAGAGGGTCACGGTTATGCGGAACCGGCTTGCGGGAGTTCATTCCCTCCTGAAGCAATCCCGCCTGCTGAATATAGTATTCATCCTTGCGCAGCTCAATCAGTTTTCCGTTCTCGTAAAACCGCAGTACACCGTCCAGCATCAAAATCAGCACGCTGTATGGGTATATTCTCGTGATATGGAACTCGTTCGGCTCAAACTGTTTCATCGAACATATCTTGAATATCATCGGTGCCGAATCGGACAAAAACATATGGCAGGAACCTCCTGAATAGAAACGGAGCAATGTATGCGCTGCCAAACGGCACAGCGCATACCCCCTCTCTCTTCTGATACCGAAATGCTCAATCCCAGCTGTCGACCGGAAGATCGATCACGGTACCGTTGTACTGATTTTTTTCTTCCGGCTCTCTTGCGGTCAGCCGGTACCCATCCGGATCCATCACATAATTTCCGGCATTTTTGCCCGCATCGGCTCCCACCATGTCGTATGCCTCCTGAAGGTAGCCGCCGGATGCCTTCTGCATTCCGGAAAGCCCGGAAAACAGGACAGAGATCAGGATCATCGCCTCATTTTTTTCGCACATTTCCGCCTGCGCCTTCCGGATCGCCCCGGATTCCGCCGGGCGTGAGAGATCGTTTCCGGTCTGGATCAGCAGACATTTTTCCACGCCGAAGCGCATCATGGTGCTGACCAGTGCCTGCGTCCGTGAGATGTAGGTCTGCACATCGGTGCCCGCCGCGACATCCGCTTCTCCCTGACACCAGATCATAAAGATATGCCGAACCTCGAAGGTTTCCGATGCCCGGATAAAGGAAACTGCCGCGTTCAGCCGGTCAACCGCATCCTCCATCCGCCCGTTCCCGACCGTCCAATCCTGCATACCGGTGTTTCCTTCGCTTGCCGAAACCGCAATGACCGGTGTCTGGGTTGTGGCATAATAACTCTCACAGAAGGCGGGGACCATGGAGCCGGTCTTTTCTTCTCCGTCATCAATGCCGAAAGTCTTGTTTTCGTTCCTGCCGAATTCCGCAGACATCGGATAGAGTTTTGTGGGATCGCTGATCGCGCGGAATTCATACGCGTGTCCTTCCGCACATTCAACCGTGCTTTCCTCCCCGCCGCGTCCCGCCATATCGGTCGCCCCCATAAACAGGAGCAGATCCACCTGCACAGGGGGAGCCGGTTTGTCGATTGCGGAACTGCCGGTGTCCGTGCCGATATCGGTTTCGGGATCCGCGCCGGAAGTACCGGTTTCTGCTGGGGCGTTTGCCCGATTCGAACAGGAAAACAGCCCGAAGCACAGAAGCATCAGCGTTAGTATCGCCCAAATTCGCTTGCTCAAGCCAAAAACCTCCCTTTCTCCGGGACGGACGATTGTAGAGAACCGCCCTTCCCGGAATATCGTTACAGTCTGTTATCGTCCAACTCGATGGCCCTGTCGCCTTCTCCGCTGGTACGGATAAAATCACTGTCATCCGGACAAAGCAGAACGACCGACGGAGTCAGATACTGCTTTTGCATTTCATATTTCATTTCCGATTTTCTCCTTATCCGGCAGTGTAAGCCGCCGCGGATTCTCCGTATGCATAGATCGAACGCAAGAGATTCAGCAGAGCCTCGGAAGCACCTGCTTTCCTGACAGCCTCGCCGATGTAAGCGGCAACACTGTAAGTCAGCACCTCTCCGGTCTCGGTTCCGTTCCGTTTGAACACGGCACGCACTTCCGCGTTGTATTCATCGGCACCGATGTTATTGAAAAGCAGATAGTAGGTTCCGTTTTCCTCTCCGAAATCGGATATGGTCACAGTCCTGCCGTTGATCGTTACATCAACGGTCAGCCCCTCAACCGTGGTTGCATCAAAGCGGAGTTTCATCGCCATAGCGTTCTCCAACCGCAACGCGGCGGCAGTCCATCCGCAGGTCTCATCGGGCGTGCCCGTTTTGCCGGCAGTCGCGGTGATCGCTCCTGTGGTATCCGCGGAGCGGAGCGCCTTCTGCGCCTCGGTCAGATTCTTGGTTGCAAGATCGTCGGTTTTGTAATTTGCATACAGCTGCGCGGCTTCCGCATAGTAGAGCAGATCCACCAGCAGTTTCTTCAGCCCGTTGGAAGCCTCCGCATTTGCCAACTGTCTTTCGCAGTATTCCCGTACACTGTAGGTCTTTTGCTGACTGATTGTTGTCCCGTTTACGGTTGCGCTCAGCGTGGCGTGGATCGTATCCACGACCGTCTGCGGCAACAGATCGGCACAGACGAACTTCCAACTGCCGTCCTTCTGCTGAATGCCGGCAACCTCGGTGTTCCGGGAACCGACCGTGAAATACATCTTCGCATCGGTGGCGTTCTCCTGCACCTTGGCATAGAAGTTGACATTCAGATTATTTGTCAGCGAAACGCCGGCACCGGTCATGGCGGTATCCGCCCAGACCACCTCAAAGTTGCTGTAGGTCACGCTGTCGCTGTCGCCACCGCTCACTGCACTGCAGATGCCAAACAGATTGACCCCATACTTTGCTATTGCATCGGCAAACGGAATATTGCAGGTCAGATTGTTGTAGGAAGTGATGCTCAGCCAGAAGTTTTCGAACGGGACATACACATAACCCTGATAGCCTGCCGGAAGAGCCTCAAAAAGATCGCCTTCCGCACCGGTGTTTACACTGGAAGAAATGCGCAGAGCCTGTGCGTTTCCGCCAGCATCGTAATAGTAGATCACACTGTTTTCACTGCGGCAGACATACTGCATCCAACCGCCGGACAGGGATGCATATCCGCCGGCACCTGCAGCGTACACATCCTTGATGATAGCGGCGGTATCTGTTTTGATCATCCGGAGCCGGAGTTGAACCTGTGCATCTGCGGAAGCGGTATCCACCCGGAAGCGCAAGCCGCTGGCACCGGAGAGATTGGTCTGCGCCAGTCCCTTGAGCCATACCCGGTTTCCGGAGGCGGTTGCGGAATTGGAAGACCCGCCGGTCACCGTAACGGCATTACCGCTGACAGTCCCTGTTGCCGCTCCTTCCGGCTTTCCGTTCAACGCCATGGTCCCGAACAGGGGCGAGACAGCCGTATCCCCGGTAACATTTTCCGGGTTGGAGTAGACAAAATAGACATCTCCGAATTTCTGACCCACCTGATTGGACTTCATGGAGATCTTCAAGATAGTCTGATTTTGATAGTGGGACATGAACTCATTAAAATTCAGAATTCCGGTCGATGCAACATCGTATCCGTTTCCGGATCCACCATGGTACCAGAAGCTCTCAAACGGCACATAGTACCAGCCGGAATTTTTAGCACCTGAATTCAGATAATAGGAAGGATAGGAAACGCTGAAATCCACCCATGCGCCGTCTTTGAAGTAGTATGCATGGCTGGTAGTGCCCACTTTGATCGGGGTCGGAGAAGCCCAGGCAGTAGGAGTCGTTTTCAGTTGCGCATAGCTTTTTTCAGTGGCGCTCTTCGGTCTTGCTGTGTTAAGCAGCAGTTCCAGCAGAAAATCCACATTCCCGGCATTTTTGCTTGCATCCACATAGAACATGATACCGGAAGCACCCTTCCACGAAACGGTGTCCACACCTTTGTCTGTCCACGCCGTTTTATCCTTGGTCGTCACCTTGTTGTAGCCGTCTTCGACTTTGGCACCGGTAACCCCCGCCGTGTCCCAGTCGACCCAGAGATTTGCCGCATCGATCGGTTTCCCGTCCGGGAGTCCGCTGGGGGCACCCGCAGGCAGAACCGCCGAAGCCTTTTCGGCTGCCGCCGTTGCAACAACGGGAAGCACCGAGAACAGCATCATGCACGAGAGAAGAATACAAAGCATTCGGTTTGATTTTTTGTTCATCATCTAAACTCCTTTCTTCGGCTTTGCCGAACTGAAATAGATTATACCTGCCGCCCCGCGGCAGAAAGGGAAACAATTTTTCCGGGTCAGCCGGAGGATCCCGGTGTACCCGCTCCGGATCTGTCAATTTCCTCCGGCGTTCTGGTTGCTGTATTTCCGATAACTTGCCAGCAGCGATTCCAGATTTGTAAGCATCGGCTTTATGTTTCCTTCTGCCGAAGTCGCAAACGTGTTTTCCGGATACTTGACTTTCAGAGTGTAATCCCAGAACGATTTGCGCCAGTAAGTTTCCACGGTCGGAATACCGTTATTCGTCAGCGTAATCTGCGAAATGCGTCCGAAATCGTAGATCACCGAGGAACGCACCAATTCGAACATCTGAGAGCAGATCACGTTGGTCGCATACCGGAGTTTCATGTATTTGTCAAAATAGAAGGGTGCGACTGAACGGTAATCCTCAGATGCCAAGGCTTCAATCACCAGGCCGGAAAGTTCCGGATCGGCGGCACTGGTAGGGATGCACCATACATCGTAGCCGTTGTTCTGAATGGTTTTGTATCCCTGTCCGGATTCCAGCATCGGCAACGGGAGCGGCGCATAGGAGGTATCCTCCATTTCCCGGATGTTATCCAGTGAGGCAACCATCAGCGCGGTCCGGTGCTCCTTCATCAGGGCGCGGTCATCGGCAGCAATGGTCACCGCATCGGTTTTGAAAACCGCAAACAGTTGGTCGATGTAGGTCGTGATCCGGTCAAGTTGGGTGGCGGAGGTATACGCCAGTTCGGCTTTCCCGTCACTGTTGTTTTTGGTACAGTTGAATCCGGCGCTGTAGTAGAAGGCATCCATCCGGGAATGGTCATCCACCGCAAGCCCGTAGACCCGCATGCTTTCGTCGCTCACATCGGTATCGAAGGCGCTGACCAACTCCAGCATTTTCTCCACCGTCCATTGGTTCTCCAGAACCAGATTGATCGGATCCTCCAATTCCCGGTTTCGGAACAGTTCGGAGTTGGAAAACATGACTTCGAACGATGCCATTGAAGCGATTGAAGAGTTGTTTGCAATGAAATACAGGCTGTTATACTGCTCCCACTCAGTGATGGATTCGGGCCACCAGGGCTTTTCCAATTCCGGGTAGTTCAGCGTGTTCAGGTTATACAACACCCCTTCCTGCGCCAGAACCGACGGGACCAAAGAAAATGCGCAGATCAGGTCGTACTCCGATTCATTCGACAGTCTCGCTGCCTGCAGGAAGGTTTCACGGTTCTGCCAATTTCCTGCAACCTTCGAAACATTCAATTCAATATTCAACCGTGCTGCCAAACGCAAACTGCGCAGATACACTTCCTGCTGCAGTTCATCTTTTCCCGCTTCCAACGGCAGGACACGGTCGATATTCTCCTGCCAGCAAAGCAGATTGATCTGTTTGCCGTGATAATTCACATCCGCGGGGATACTGTCCAGCACATAGCCATTCGCATCGGTCTCCACAGCGGGAAGTGTCTCCTCCCCGGTTCCGTTCGGCTCGGATACCCCCGTTCCGGTGTCGGTTTGGGTCGGCTGATCCTTTCCCGAACAGGCGGCAAAGGCGACAGCACACATCAGCAAAGCAAGAAGTCCGGTGAGCCATTTGATTCTGACTTTCATTCTGCATTCATCCTTTCCATATAGTATTTCCACCCCCGTCAATCGAGGAAAATGGTCGTATCGGAAGAACTGTGATAGTGCTCCCGTACCCGGATGCTGTCATCCCGGATCCATGCGTTGAAGTCATAACCGCTTGCCGTTCCCAAACACCGCGGGTCATTGAGAAACCGGTATTCATCCGATGCCCAGAAGCATACTGCGGGGTCAATGTAGCGATAGAGATCGAGACACGCGCCGTTGTAGCCGTGGTGGGAAAGTTGGAGCATGTCGCTTTTCAGTTCTTCGCCGTAAACATCCGCCATGAACTGGCACAGCGATTTTTCGCAGTCCCCGAGGAACAGGATGCTTTTCCCGCCTAGCCGGACACGGAATGCGCAACTGGTATGATTTCCCCACGGGAATGCCTCCGGAGCAAAATCCTCCTGCGTATAGAGAACCTCGATCTCCGCGTCTCCGATAAAGAAGCGTTGCCCGGTATGGAGCACCCATGTTTTTGCTTTCGGATAATAAAGACCGATCAGTTTCCGAAAGGACGATGCCAGATTTCCCATTCCGGTCGCATTCTCATTGGTGATGGTCACGGTCCCAAAATCCGGGAAATTGTAGGCAACCGCCTCAATTTCGACATCATCGTGGTATTTGGTAATAAAATTGATGGCAAGTTGGATGTGATCGCCGTGCGCGTGGGTGATGAACCATGCGGCAATGACCGGTTTTTCGCTTCCCGCAGGCATCTGTTCCCGCAGCCATGCGAGCAGTGCCGCCTCGTCCTCTGCGTTACCGGGACCGCCATCCACCATGATAAACCGCCCGTCCGGAAGGCGCAGCCCATAGGACATTCCGGGTGCCCCGTTCGGAGAACTCAGATCGGCGCCCTTTCTGCCGGGCTGGAAGATCAGCGGCGTGCAGACCGCTTCACCGCCGTCGGCTTCGAGCGCAGGCAGGTCACCTGTTTTTCCGTACACCAGTTTGAACAGCCGTTTTGTCGGATAAAAACTGATATTGATCTGCGTTTTTCCGCTCAGATAGGTTCCAAAGTGGTTTCCGGAGAGTTCGGTCTCCTGATAAGGGGTGAATCCTGTCGCCTGCAGCTTTAGGCAGTATGCCTCCCAATCTCCGGTTGCAACGCCGGTAAAGGTGACCTCATAGTTTTCGTTCCCGCCCTCATTTGCGCCCAGCAACCTTCCGCTTTCCGTTTCAAAAGCCGGAACCGAAGCCGAGACCGAACATCCATCGCGGAAAAGAGAATACTCCGCAGGCAGTCCCCAATCCCCATCCTTGGATCTTTCCATCGATTCAAGCAAAAGATTCAACCCCTTTTCTAAATAGTAATCCGAATACATACTGACACAGAGCTTCTTTCCAACGATCGAGATCCGGTATGCGGAATAGGGAAGCCCCCGATAGATTTCCGCGCTTTCCTGCCGGGATGAAACATTGCCGATCAGAATCTCGGTTTCTATTTTCTCCAGCCCGTCCGCATCGGAATCCAGGTAGATCGGAAGAACCGCACCGGTTTTTTCGCGAAACCGTTCCGCAAAATTCTGCACTGCATAGTTCCCATCAACGGAAGTTATGGCACTGATGATTCGATATCCTGTCTTGCCCCCCGAAGCCAACGGTAAAAAGCCCGTTTCCCCTGTGTCTGCTCCCGTGTCCGATTCCGCAAGCGTGCCGGAATCGCTTCCGTCTCCCGATACATACCCGGTATCACTTCCGGTCGTCTCTTTTCCTGGCGGATTCCAGGAGCCACAGGACAACAGCATTACCGCCATCAAAAATATTGCAAAAAATGGAACGCCTCTTTTGACCATTCGGTTTCCTCCTTTTCTGTTCCGGATCCTATCCTTGCAAAAAACAATCCCCGATCCGGCAGACAATTTCCCGCTTTTTCTCATAGAATCCCTGAAAAAGCCGGAATCAAACCGCAGATTATACAATTTCCAAATTTCATTTTCGGTTTGTTTGTATCAATTATATCAAATTATCATCCAAACAGCAATTGCGATAGTCGATAAAAATATTGCATATTCCGATTTTTTCGGATGGAGAGGTCAATTTGATTTCCCAATCGGCTGCATTTCGGTACGCAACAACCGGAACCCGCTTTGTTCGGGTTTTCGTTCCCGATACGAAAGCGCAAAAAAACAGAGCCCCCAGGTTGCTCCTGCCAATGCACAAGTCCGTTAAAAACGGACAATTGAAAAAAAGAGCCTCCTATGGTAG
>OIGD01002237.1_pt1 | contig 15556 bp, 12 predicted proteins | sample 1582211 | NCBI WGS metagenome assembly OIGD01 (sample SAMN04414078, study PRJEB24778) | human gut metagenome | material: faecal | host: Homo sapiens
GGGTCGCCCGGCTTCTTGTCCAGCAGCTTCACGGGCAGATACGCCGGGTGCTCCAGCGTTTCGTCCGCGGCGGATACCGGCAGGCACAAGTCGCGGCACGTCCACACGCCGAGGAACGCCAGCGCCACATTCGCCGCGGACAGCAGCATCGCCAGCACGACCGTATCATTGTTCAAGTGCCCCAGCGACGAACCGAGGCGCAGACTGTTATCCAGCACAATGCCTTCGTTGATGAATGCCGTCGCGCTGAGGCCCAGCAGGAGCACCAGCGTCCGACGGTCGCGCTTGCCCGCGTACGCCATCCCCAGCAGGAACAGCGCCGGGAACAGATACCGCTCGTGCATCTTGATGCCGAACACATACAGCAGCACAAACAGCACGCCGCCGCACAGGGCGAGGTTCTCCAGTTTGCCGCTGCGGATGAACATGGGCAGCACCATCACAAACGGCAGTGCCATGGCGACAAGCCCCACCATTGTGAAGCTGGCATTGAAGGTCGCCAAGCCGAGGAAAATCAGCGCGAAGGTCAGCCCAGCGGCGATTTCCGCCGAATTCCAGTCCGTCTTCTTGCACCTGAAGAGCATCACGCCAAGCGCAATTGCGCCCGCCAGCCCCAGCAGTCCCACGACCAGCAGCGCTGTGCGGGAAAGCACCATGCTGCCGCCCAGATGGAAAATCATCGTGCGCGTCCAGCCGCTCTGCGTCGCGAAGAAGCCGCCCAGCCCGAAGCCACCGATAATCAGCAGAATCGTCATCAGCCCCGTCAGCACGTCGGGCTGCCAGCCGCTTTTTTGCGCGCGGTAAATCAGCCAGCCCGTCCAGACGAGCGACAGCGCCATCAGCAGCAGCGGAACCGCACGGGGCGCTTCCATGACGATGGACGTCCAGTTGCAGCCGAAGAGATAGTAGAAGTTCGCGGTGTTGACCGTCGCGTACGGGTAGGACGAAAGCGTCTGCGCGTACTTGTCAATCAGCCACGAGATGCCGCCTTGATTCACGCTGAACGGCAGAACGACAATCACCGCCGTCACAACCGCCAATCCCACGCCGATGAGCATTGGTTTCCAGCACTTGCGGTCGCGGATGAGCGCCATCACAATCGCCGCCAGACCGAGGAAGCCCAGCATCAGCGCCTGTGGCTTCACCAGCACGGCGAGCATGTAAATCGGCATAACCGCCATCCAGTTGCCGCAGACTGCAAAATACGCCACCAGCATCAGCAGCAGGCTCAGCACGCTGTCAATCTGGCACCAGCCCGCACTGTTGAGGAAAACGGCGGGGTTGAACGCCATCAGCAGCATCAAAATGCCCGCCTGATTGGCACTGGCGTTCTTCTTGCGCGCAATGCGGTAGGTAAGCACCGCCGCCACCAAATCGCACGCCATCGGAATCAGCTTATGCACCGCCGCCGCCGACAGGGGCAGAACCCGCATCAGCGCCGCGTTCAAGCCCATGATGTAGACATACGCGGGCGGATAATCGCAGAAGTTTGTCGTTTGGTAGAAATTCGCCGGGCCGACGCTCAGCAGTGTGTTGCCCCACGCGAGGAAGCAGTTTACATCCACCTGATAGCCGCTGACGCTGTTTGCGACAATCAGCCGCGCCGCTGCCGCGATAATTAAGCCGATGATGGCAAAGAGCGGCATGGCTTCGCGCTTCTTTGCATCCAGCGGAACGGCGTTCTTCTTTTGCAGGAAGCGCAGCAGATACACGCCCAGCGCCACATACGCAATGCCGACTGCCGTCATCCACGGCCACGCGGGGGAGGCAGCAGCAGTATCCGCCAAGTCGTCGGATGGGTCGTCCTGCACCGCGGCTGTCGGCTGATACCAGCGGCTCGCCACAATGCCCTCCGGCGGCGCATCGACCTTCACCAGCGACAAATCATCGAACATGGCTGTGCCGAAGCTCTCGCCGCTGTACCCGCCCAGACGCGCATAGACGGTCACTTCGTGCTGATCCGTGTCCGTCACGCCGTAGAGTTCAACGTACTGCCACTCGTCCGGCGAATCGTATACGCTTTCTGAGAAAACATACACGTCTTTGATGGACAGGTTGCCGCCCAAACCCTCATCGAGCGTATCCCATGCTTTGACATAGCCGGACAGACGGTAGAAACTGCTCGGCTCTACCGCGACTGTCTGGCAGAAGCGCGCGTCGTTGTGGTCCAGATTCTCAATCTGAACGCTGTGCGCGCCCGACATGGCGTTGTCGGATACGGTATAGAAGGTCACGCCCTCCAAGTTCAGGTACGCATCCGTTTTCCAGCCGACGGGCAGCCCGTCCGCGCCGATTTCCTCAAAGCCCGGATTTTGCAGCAGATTCGTGCTTTCCTCCGCCGAGGCGGTGCTGAATATCCCCAGCAGCATCAGCAGAGACAGCAGAAGCAGCAGCGGCCGCCGAGCCAGTCTGTTTCTCTTCATCGTGTCACCCCCGATATTGGACGTTCGGAATTGGCTTTTTGTTTCCACTGATTGATTTATACTATTCCAGATTCAACTGCGCCATCTGCTTGCGCCTTTTCCCTTCTGGCGTCCGCTCATTCCACTTAGCGTAGCGCTGCTACGCTGCGTTTCATTCACGTTAGCCAGAATGAAAAATTCGCGGCGCATCTTGGCGCATTCTTATCTGGAAATCGTATTACATGCTTGCCATAAACGCATTTTTTACATGAATCAGCCCGTCGCGGGTGATTTCCACCACGTCGAAGCGCGCGGGAACATCCATGCAGTCGTTTTCCAGCAGGTAGTGCATCGCCGCGTGGCAGATTCGCCGCTGCTTCGCGGGTGTGACCGCCAGCATCCCCTGCCCGGCGCGGCTCTGCGGGCGCGCTTTCACCTCGACGAACACAATCGTTTCGCCGTCCTGCATCACGAGGTCGATTTCGCCATCCTCCGCGCGATACCGTCGCGTCCGCATCGTCATGCCCTGCCGGGTCAGCGCGTTTTCCGCTTCCTGTTCGCCCTGAATCCCGGCATCGTAGCGCTTCATTTCTCCTCCACCGGCACAAAATGGCCGATGAACGTCCGGCGGTGCAGCGGCGTTGCGCCATATTTCTGCAAGGCGGCGATATGTTCCGGCGTGCCGTAGCCCTTGTTGCGCGCAAAGCCGTATTGCGGATATTGCTTGTCCAGCTCCAGCATTTGCCGGTCACGCGTCACCTTTGCGACGATGCTGCTCGCGGCAATGGCGTAGGACGTTGCGTCGCCCTTCACCATCGGGATTTCGCGCCCGTTCAGCCCCAGATCCTTCACCGCGTCGATGAGGAACACCTCGGCGGGCACTTGGCTGGCGGCTTCGCGCATCGCCTTCTTTGTCGCTTCGAGGATGTTCATGCAGTCGATTTCCTCTGGCGTCGCCTGACCGATGCCGACATACAGCGCCCGCTCCATGATTTCGGCATAGACGCTTTCGCGGCGCTTCTCGGAGAGCTTCTTGCTATCATCCACCCAGAGAATCAGCGGTTCCTTGGGCATCACGACGCACGCCACGACGACATTGCCCACCAGCGGGCCGCGTCCGGCTTCGTCCATGCCCGCCGTAACGAAGGCGGCGTACTGCGCGTCGAAATCCGCCAGCAGCTGCACTTTCGCCGCGCGGTCAATCTTCGCCATCAGAATTTTCCTCCTGCGGCTTGTTCTCGTCGTCCTTCTTCGCACCGGGAATGGTTAGCCGAGCCTTCTTGACGGGCATTTCCAGCGTCATTCTGCCCAGCTTGCCCGCGCGGAATTCATCCAGCACCACCGCGCAGCAGCGGTCGTAATCGCATACGCCGCCTTTCATCAGGAAGCCGCGCCCCTTGCAGACCGCTTCCAACAGTTCTTCGCCGCGCAGATCCGGGTTGTCGAAGCGGAAACGCGTCATCACCGCCTGCGGCTGCACCTTCAGCATGTCCTGCAGCAGGTGAATCGTCAGCATCGCCAAATCCACCACGTCATCCTTGACCGTGCCGATATAGCACAGGCGGCGTGCGGCAAGCTGGTCATCCAGCCGAGGCCAGAGCAGACCGGGCGTATCCAGCAAATCGAGGTAGGGCGTGATGCGCACCCACTGATTCGCGCGCGTGACGCCGGGACGGTCGCCGGTTTTGGCGATATTGCCGCCGTGGAGCTTGTTGGTGAAGGTGCTTTTGCCCACGTTCGGAACGCCGACGACCATTGCTTTCACGGTCTTGCGGATGCCCTTCTGCGCCGCGCGTTCGACGGCTTCCTTTGCCGCGCGGTCAATGACCGCCAGTGCGTCCTTCGCCTTGCCGGTGGAGGCGCTGTACGGCGCGGCGTCGATGCCCTGTGCGCGGAAGTAGTTCAGCCACGCGCTGGTTGCCGCGGGATCAGCCAAATCCGCCTTGTTGAGCAGCAGCACGCGCTTTTTGCCCGCCAGCAGCTTGTCCAAATCGGGATTGCGGCTGGAGTAGGGCAGGCGCGCGTCGCACAGCTCCACCACCACATCCACGCGGCTGAGCTGATCCGCCAGCAGCCGCTTTGCTTTCGCCATATGTCCGGGATACCAGTTAATGTCCATGTTGTCCATCCTTTTCAAGCGGGGGATGCCCGCGAATGCGCTGCGCCTGCAATGTACTGATTCCAGTCTAACATGGGTGGGAATTGATGTCAAGCCATGGCGCGGCAGATGTGAAGATTTTACAATCTGCAATACACGGTGATACTTTTCTATACTGCTTTCCGCGCTGGGCGCGCAGACAAACAGCCATTTTCCATTATGCCATGAAAAAAGGGAAAGAGCAAGCCCTTTCCCCGGATTTTCAGGGTTTCGTCACGAAACGGCAGACGGTGTACTGCACCCGCTTACCGCCCCAAGTCCCACACGCTTCTGCCCCTGACCTTCTCCGCCGACCCTTTCACCACGCGCACGACCTTCGTGCCGGGGTTCATGTCGAACGCGTTGTCGTCCAGCAACAAGTCCGCGTCTTCGGATTCCAGCCAGACCTGCTTGGCGTAGGCGTGCGACGTGACGACCAGCGTGTCGCCGCGTGTCTCCACCGTCAGGCGCGGATTGACGAACTCGAAGTGCTTCGGCGAGCAGAAGATGCACGTCCCTTCGGACACTGCGACATCATCCACCACGAACGCAAAGCTGACATAATGCCCTGTCAGCGACGCATCCGCGCAGTCCACCTTGTCCAGCCACTTCGCGCTCATCGCGGGGATGGTCAGCGTTTGCTGATTCTGCCGCACGATTGCGCCGTCCGGCGTGCGCAGCGCCCAAACGACTTCGCCCGTCACGTCCCGCAGCGTCTCGTTGCAGACGTTCAGGCGGAAGCTCTTTTCCAGCGGCGCAGGGTGATATTCGTTGATTTTCGGATTTTGGCTCAGCTCGCCCTCCTCCTCGGCGGAAATCATCACTGGGGCAAAGAAGCGCTTCGCCGCGTAGTGCAGCGCTTTCCAGCGGCCGTAGTAGTCGATGCTCGCCCACGACGCGACCGGCCAAATGTCGTTCAGCTGCCAGATAATCGCGCCCATGCAGCGCCCGCGGTTGCGCCGCCAATGCTCCACGCCGTAGCGAATTGCCTCCGCCTGCATCAGCTGGGAGGCATACAGCAGGTCGTCGAAGCTGTTTGGATAGCGGAACGTCTGCGAGAGGTAGGAGAGAATCTTGCCGTTCGCCGCCTGATTGCGCTGGTGGCGCTCCATTACGCGACTGAAGATGTTGCGGTCATCCGGCAGGGTGAACTGCTCGACCGATTTCAGGCACGGGAAGGACTGAAAGCCGAATTCCGACGCATAACGGAAGAAGAACTTGCGGTACTCCGTGAAGGGCTTTTCGCCGTGCCAGACGTCCCAATAGTGGTTGTCGCCGCGGTTTTCGTCGTTCGGGGCGTCGAAATTGCCGCCGGAGGACGGCGACGCGGGCCACCAGTACGTCTGCGGCGCGGTTTCCTTCACAATTGCGGGCAGGATGTACTCGAACATCTTCACATAGTCGGTGATGTGGTGCGGATACGTCGGCACGAACTCCCACGTCCGATGGTTGATGAGCGCGCTGTTCGCTCCCGCCATGAACATCTCCATCTCGTTGTTGCCGCAAATCAGCGCCAGCGACGCATGATGGCGCAGGCGCGCGACATTTTGATGCGTCTCCACACGAATGGAACGCTCAAAATCAGGCGTGAGGTCATAGAAAGCACAGGCGTACATCAAATCCTGCCAGACCATCAACCCCAGCTCGTCACAGATGTCATAGAACGCGTCATCCGGGTAATACCCGCCGCCCCAGACGCGGATGGCGTTGAAATTCGCCGCCTTGCAGTCCTCCAAGAGACGGCGCGTCCGCTCCGGCGTCACGCGCGCAAGAATGTTGTCCTCCGGAATGTAGTCCGCGCCCATCGCAAACACCTTCACGCCGTTGACGACGTGGCAGAACTCCTCGCCCCATTCGTCCTTTTCACGGCTGACGGTCATCGTGCGCAGACCAATGCGCCACACGCGCGTATCGCCCGTCGCCAGACGAACCGTCACGCGATACAGCGGCTGTTTGCCCAGCCCGTTCGGCCACCACAGCTGCGGATGCTCAATCGTGATGACCTGCTCTGTCGCCGTCGTTTCGGGGAGGGTCAACACTTCGCCATCCGGCGCGGTGATTTCCGCCGACCACGCGCTTTCACCCGCAATTTCCGGGCGGATGGTCACGTCCACCACGCCGTCATGGTGCGCTTGCAGCATCAGCGCGTTTTCCAGCCGCACCGTATCCCACGTCCGCAGGAAAATCGGCCGCCAGATGCCCGCGTCCGGCAGACGGGGCCCCCAGTCCCAGCCGAACATGCAGTGCGCCTTGCGCAGGTGACGGAAGCCGGGCGTTGCGTCGGAGGATTCCCAGCCGGGCGCTTCCTCTGCCTTCTTCGCGCAGTACAGAATCGGCGAATCAAATCGGATTTCCAGCGTGTTTTCGCCCGCGTGCAGCTGCTCCTTCACGTCCCACACCCAGGTGATGTGCATGTTGTCCGCGAAGGCGATTTCGCGCCCGTTGAGTGACACATGCGCCAGCGTATCCAGCCCCTCGCAGACCAGCTCCACATGCGCATGTGCCAGCTGTGCTTCAGTCACAGTGAACGCGCGCTGATACACATAATCTTTCTTCATGCGCTCGAAGGCATCCAGCTCATTTTCACGCCAGAACGGGTCAGGCATCGTGCCATCCGCCATCAAATCCGCATACACGCTGCCCGGCACATGCGCTGAATGCCACGTTCGGCTGTCTGCCTCGCGCATCCGCCACGCGCCGCCGAGGTTCATTTGTTCTGTCATTGACTTTATCCTCCGAAGGGCAATTTTGCGTCATTATAGCATGAGGCGGCAGGGCTGTCAATCGGGGGATTGGTGCCGCAAAAAAATATCCCTTCCCATTGTGCGGGAAGGGATAGAGGAATTAGTCCGTAAAGAGATAATCAAAGCAAGGCAGCTTTGTTGTGGCATCGCCCTGAATCTCATAGCCGCCGGTACATTGCAGGTACATGCGCACTTGGTCGGCGGGCTGCCACGTCGGCTGAGTCGTTGTGCGGACAACCACTTCGTCGCGCAGGCCGCCGGAGTTGGTCTTGCGCATGGCAGCGAAGGTGTACCACTCGTCGCCGACCTGCTCAACGCGGTCGATGAAAAGCGTGTAGACCATGTAGCGGCCTTCGTAGCCGTCCAGCAGTCGGGTCAGGGTGGAGTACGCGGGCTTGTCCGCCTGTGTGCGAATGTCCTCCTGCTTGTCGGCTTCGGTCAGGGCGCGGGTCGCCGTGCTGGTGATGCGGCGCGTTGTGTATCCCTTCTTCTGGAATGTCAGCACAATGTCATACGTTCCCTCTGCGCTGGTGTCAATCTTGAAGGAAAACTTGCCGGAGTTGTTCGTCGTGATGGTCTTCTGATAGCGGCCGTCGATGATGCACTGCACCTGCGTCTGCCGCATCGTCGTACCGGAAATGGTGAGGGTGTCGCCGACGATGGCTTCGGGCAGGTCAGCATCAAGGTTGACAATCAGCAGCGTCTTTTTGTAGGTCGTCAGGCTGAACTTGTCCTCCTGCAGCACCTCTTTGCCCGCGTCGGTGATGGTGTAGGTCATCAGCCAGACACCTTCCTGCGGCAGCTGAATGGTGAAGGAAAACTTGCCGTTCTTGGGAATCTGCGTTTCATAATTGATAGGCTCGCCGCCGGACAGGCGCATCAGGCAGAGTATGACATACTGCCCGCTCGTGCCCGTGCCGGAGACAGTGAATTTGCCGGAGTTCGTTTCCGTCGGCGGTACTTCGTCAAACGTGACGCGCTGCACGGCACTGGACGGACGCGGGAAAATTTCGTTGAACTTCAGCGTGTCCAGAATGGCCTGCAGAGCGTTGTTGTCCGCCTTCTTCGGGCTGCGGCCGTAGACTTGGCACTCCAGATAGATGGAGTAGCCGTTGCGGATGGACTTGCGCCCATAACCCGCGTAGGACACGCCGTTATGGCTGCGCGTGTACTCCAGCACGAGGAAGCGGGCGTAGTTCTTGCCGTTCTTCCACTGCGCGGAGGTGTAGTCGTAGCCAAGATTGCGGTAATAGCCGTTTTTGTCCGACGTATGCCCCAGACGGTAGGTGGCGCGTTCGTCGCTGGTGATTTCGTTCACATCCCAGTACTGCATGGCGAAATCATCCTGCACGGCGGACAGCTCGATGCACATATCGCCCGCCGCGTTCCACGCCTGAAAGCGCACGCCGCGCGCCGCCCAATCCGCCTGCGCCGCCTCGACAGTCAGTCCCTGCTTCGCCAGCAGATCCTCGTGGTCAGCAAGGTTCGACGTCGTGAGCATCGTGTAGCTGTCGGGGACGGTCAGCGTCGCGGAAAAATCATCGTAGGTAAAATCAGCCGCCAGCGCGGGGACTGCCATCAGCAGCGCCAGCAGGAGCGTGAAGAGCAGCATCGGAAACAGTTTCCGCATCAGAAATCACCAGCCTTCGTTGGAAATACTCGTTCGGGTTCATTATACCATACTTTTCAGGCGCACACAAGGCACATTTTGTAACAATGTGGGCGTTCTTGTCCCATTCAGCGCCGCTTTTTCCGCTTGCGCGAGGGCAGACGGAACAGCACTTTGGTGACGCGGGCGCGAATGGCGGTGCGCTTGAGTGCGCCGACGCTTCGGCTGTCGTTGGAATTATCGCGGTTGTCGCCCATGACGAAATACTCATCTGCGCCGAGCGTTCGCGGCGGCATACTCCGGCGGAAGCGGCAGTGCGCCGGGTCGAGGTAGGGCTCAGAAAGCGGTTCGCCGTCAATCAGTACGACACCGTCCGCGATTTCAATCGTCTCACCCGGCAGACCCACCACGCGCTTGACGAACGTCTGCGGCACGAAGCGGAGATTCCGCCAGTACCGCCCCGGATAGCGGCACAGCACAATGTCCCCGCGGCGGATGTGCCGGTAAAGCAGCGGCGGACGCACCGCCAGCATCACGTCGCGCGGATGCAGGGTGGAGAGCATACTGCGCCCCTTGACCACCGCCGCGCAGCCGATGAACTGCCGGATGCACAGCGCCGCCGCAAGGCACACAAAAAACAGCAGCGCGTCGCTCATACGGGTTCAGGCCCTTGCGAAATCAGTTTTTTCCGGCGCTTCAGGAACGTCTCACGATCCATCATCACGATGCGCCCGCACCCGCTGCACTTTATCTTGATGTCCGCACCCGTGCGGATGACTGTCCACTCGTTCGAGCCGCAGGGATGCTGCTTGCGTGTTTGCACAACATCGCCCAAGCGGATTTCCACATTCAAATCCATGCGTTTTTCCTCCAATACGATTTTTGGATTCGCCTGCGCCATCTGCTTGCGCCTTTTTGATTCTGACGTTCGCTCATTCCATTTAGCGTAGCGCTGCTGCGCTGCAATTCATTCGCGTTAGCCAGAATGCAAAAATTCGCGGCGCATCTTGGCGCATTCTCATCCGAAAATCGTATAATTGATTTCCGGCTTCCATTATAACCGCTTTTTCCGCGCCGCGCAACCGTGATTTGCATTTCCGGCGCAATCGGCGTATAATAAAAAAGAAGCAAAACAGGGAGGACAAAGGATGATGGGCAATCAGAACCCCGTCGGCGTGTTTGACAGCGGCGTCGGCGGCATCGGCACCCTCAGCGCCCTGCGCCGGGAACTGCCGCAGGAGGATTTTCTGTATTTCGGCGACACGCTGCACGCCCCCTACGGCACGAAGCCGCGCGAAGAGGTGATGACATGTGTCACGCGCGTGATGACGCATCTGCTCTCGAATCACGTCAAGGCGGTGGTGATTGCCTGCAACACCGCGACCGCTGTCGCCGCGAAGGAACTGCGGGAGACGTATGACCTGCCGATACTGGGCATGGAACCCGCGCTTAAGCCTGCCCACGCCCTGCGCCACGGCGGAAGCATCCTGGTGCTGGCCACGCCGATGACCCTGCGATTGGAAAAGTTTCAGCAGCTTTATGCGCGCTACGGCGAAGGGGCGATTCCGCTGCCCTGCCCCGGCCTGATGGAACTGGTGGAGCAGGAAGCCAACGAGCAGGCGCGGCGCTATCTGCTGGAACTGCTGCACCCGTATGATTTGCGCACGGTGGATGCGGTGGTGCTTGGCTGCACGCATTATGTGTTCCTGCGCCCCCTGCTGCGGGAGATCCTGCCGGAAAATGTGCAGGTGCTGGATGGCAACGAGGGTACGGCGCGCCAGCTGCGGCGGGTGCTGACGGAGAATGACCTGCTCTGCGCGCGGGAAACGCCGGGGAAAATCACCCTTGAAACCAGCGGCGCCCCGGAAACGGTGCTGCCGGTGATGCAGCGGCTGCTGGCGCGGGCGGATACGCTGTAATTCATAATTTGGCTACAAACTGTTTACAGAACGTTTTCAATATTTGACCTTTCTGCCTATTGACTTTCTTTGACCTTTGTAGTACAATACAATCACGGTTCAGGAAAGAGAACCGCGAAGGGAAATCGCCCCGGACGAATGACCGCCCGAAGCAGATGCCCCGGATTGATTGTTATTGTAACCGCCAGCGAACGCTGACGCAAGGAGGTCTGTTTTATGTTCAATGTGATTCCGTTCCGTGCTGCCCGCAACCTGATGAATACCTCTATGGATGATATGCTTAGCGACCGCTTCTTCCGCAACTTCTTCGACATGAGCGATATGGTCGGCACTGCCGGCTTCCGCGTCGATGTGAAGGAACAGCCCGATGCCTATGTGCTGGAGGCTGAACTGCCGGGCGTAAAGCAGGATGACATTACCCTGACCGCCGAGGACGGCGTGCTGACCATCGCCGCCGACATCAACAGCGAAAAGAAGGATAACCGCGAAGGCTACCTGTACTCCGAACGCCGCACGGGTCATGTGGAGCGCCGCTTCTCGCTGGAAGGTGTGCGCGAAGATGACATTACCGCGAAGTGTGAGCACGGCATCCTGACCGTGACCCTGCCGAAGATGCAGGCGGAAGCACCGAAGGCGGCGCGCAAGATTGCCATTGCGTCGGGCGAAGAAAAGACCGATGCGCCGGCGGAAGAGAACAAGTAAATATTCTCCAAACCAAAACGGGACTGCCCCACATATGGGCAATCCCGTTTTTTGTTGTGGATAAACACGCGGACACAGCATGATCGCGAAAGCAACTGAATCGCGCGAAAGGGTCAAGGGACAAAGTCCCTTGCAGGGTGCAGGGACAGCGTCCCTGCTGGAGTCAAGGGGAAAAGCCCCTTGCGCCTCCTCTTTATACGTTCAGCCACACGCGCATTTCGCCTTCGCCGCGGTTGCACCACGCGTAGTAGGGAATCAGCTCAATCTGGCAGGGGGATTCCTCGGCGGACTGGTAGGCGGCGTACAGCGCGCCTTCCGCATCCTCTTGCTGACGGAAGCCCGGCACAAGCAGCTTCACCGTACGATGACCGAAGCGCGAATCCGGCAGGACTTGCACGCCCTCGCCGTCCTTGCCGAAGTCCTCCACATCCACACGCAGCAGATGCAGGTTTTCGCCGTTATCCGCCTGTTCAGCGCAGAACGTGATTGGGCCGCGCGTGACAGCGACCTGCCGCATATCCTCGCGGACGCGGTTGTTTGCGCGGATCAGGCGCACGGGCATCGGGAAATCCAGCACAATCGTCTCGCCGTCGTGCCAGTCGCCGGAGAGGTACGCATAGCCATCCGCCACGCGAACGGGCTTATCCGCCGTCACATTCGGATTGGGACACCAGCCCGGCAGACGGAAGCCAAGCGTGCCGGACACGGGCGAATCCGCATGGAGCGTGACGGTGATGTGCCCGTCCCACGGCATATCCGACGCAATCGAGAGCGTCAGCGTGCCCGTGGGGAAGGTTTTGCGAATGCTGCCGCCAAGGTAGAGGTGGGTCAGCAGCGTATCCTCATTCTCCGTGAAGGCATACGCGGCGATGGAGGAGACGATGCGCGCGATATTGGGCGGGCAGCACGCGCAGCCGAACCACTTCTGCCGCACGGTTTTGACGTGCTGAAGGCGTGAATCCGCGTGGCACGCCGACGGCACGACGGACAGCGGGTTGACGTAGAAGAAGCTCTTGCCGTCCAGCGCCATACCGGACAGGACGGTGTTGTACAGGGCAAGCTCCATCACGTCGCCGTATTCGCGCTGGGGGGACATTTGCAGCATCCGGCGCGCGAAGAAAGCTAAGCCGATGGCGGCGCACGTCTCGGAATACGCGGTGTCGTTGGGCAGATCGTAGGCGTAGGAGAACGCCTCGCCTATCTGCGTTGCACCGATGCCGCCGGTGATGTACAGCTTCTCCTGCACGATGCTGCGCCAGAGCCGTTCGCAGGCGGATTTCAAGCTGTCGTCGCCAGTCATGCGCGCCACATCCGCCATGCCGGAATACAGGTATACCGCGCGGACGGCGTGTCCTATGGCTTCGTCCTGCTCGCGGACGGGTTTGACGGCTTGATGATAGGCAAGATTGACGCTCCGAACTGGACGATGTTCCCGTTCGGCATTGCGGCGCTCTTCCTCAACGAAGTAGTTCGGTTCCTGCCCGCGCTCGTTGATGAAAAAGCGGCTGAGGCGCAGGTACTTCTCGTCCTTCGTCACCTCGTACAGGCGGACGAGCGCCATTTCCGCAATTTCGTGGCCGGGATAGCCCTTGCACTGCCCATCCGCCGTGCCGAAGAAATCCGCAACGTAATCCGCAAACCGGCACGCCGCGCGCAGCAGCTTGTCCTTGCCTGTTGCCTGATAGTAGCTGACAGCGCCCTCAATCAGGTGACCCAAGCAGTACAGCTCGTGATGATCACGGAGGTTCTGGAACACGCCGTCCATGCCGTTGATGATGTAGTAGGTGTCAAGGTAGCCTTCGGGGGTCTGCGCGGCGCACACAACGTCGATGGCTTCATCGGCGGTGGCTTCCAGCGCCTCGTCGGGGTGCTGAATCAGGGAATAGCCGACGGCTTCAATCCACTTGCTGAAGTCAGTATCCTGAAACAAGAAGCCGTAGAACTTGTCCTCATCCGGGTGCGCGGGGTCATCGGGAAGGGCATTGTAGCCGCGGTAGGTGTACGCCTGGGACTTATATTGCGCGCCCTGCTGACGGGACTGCGCCATGATGCGCCCCGCCAGACGGAAATTGTGCATACACCAGCTCTTTTCCGCGCCGGGGATGCGGTCATTGAGCGCGTCCCACTGGTAGGGAATGACTTCGCGGCGGACGAGCTCCGTTTCCCGCTGCCAGAACGGGTCAGTGATGGAAACGGCGCGGAGGTCGATTGGGTGTGTGAAGCGAGTGACATCCATGAGGGGAATCCTCCTTAATTAATAGTCGACTTATTTAATTTTAATAGTCGACTTATTTTTCGTACTGGTGGTGTAAGCAGCTCCCAGCGGGCAAAGAAAACGAACGAAGTTTGCGGTCGCCCGCCGGAAGCCTTCGGTGCTGAATTGCTCATTGCTGATTTCCAATCGTTAGAAAGCGTTGCGCGGGTCTTTTGACCTTTTCTTCTTCGCATCCGGATCAATATACTCAATCTCCATCCGGTCAAAATCCACCGAATCTAAAAACGCATCCGGCAAAAACCTCGTCTGCCCAAACTCTTCCCACTCCCGCTCATTCTTGTCCAGCCAAATCGGGTGAGAAATGTCCAGCTTCCGACACGCTTCCTCCAGCGCGTCGTGCGGATTGTCGCGCGTGCAAGGCTCAACCGCCTGCCGGTCAATGCGGTGATGCCGAATCGTGCGCAGCCATAGTGCCGTAGCCATTGCGAATATTCCTCCTCGTTTCTTTGCCCTGATTATGCCATGCTTTTGACAAACTTGCAAGGGGGTGCGGCAAAAAAACATTACGGATTCCTTGACATGCCGACACGGTTGCGGTATCATGAAAAGTGGCGTATTTTCGGCTGGAAAACCAGCGGATAGCATCACGCCCAAAGGAGAACAGCCGATGCGCATTGCAAGCATCCTGAATGAGAAGGAAATCACCCTGTCGTGCGAGGTTTTCCCGCCCAAGCACTTTGACGGCATCGCACAGGCATCCGCCGTGGCGCAGGAAATTGCCGGACTGCATCCGTCCTTTATGTCCGTGACCTACGGCGCGGCAGGCAGCACGCCGGGGCATACCATCGCCGTAGCGAAGGCGGTGGCGGAAACGGGCGTGACGCCGCTGTGCCACCTGACGTGCGTGCAGTCGACAAGGGAGCATGTGCAGCATGTGCTGGCGGACATGAAGACCGCGGGGATGGAGAACGTGCTGGCGCTGCGCGGCGACTGCGGCCCCAACGAACGCCATTTCATGCCCCATCCGCAGGGGCACTCCCACGCCATCGACCTCGTGCGGCAGATCGCGGCCATGAACCGCGGCCAGTTCGTCGACGGCGAGGTCGAGGAGTGCCACCACTCGAAATTCTCGATCGGCGTGGCGGGCTATCCCGAGGTGCACGCCGAGGCGCGCGACATCACCTCGGACATCGCCCGCCTGCGCGACAAGGTCGACGCCGGGGCGGAATATGTCATCACGCAGATGTTCTTCGACAATGCCAAATACTTCGACTTCGTGCGCCGCTGCCGCGAAGCGGGGATCACCGTGCCGATCATCCCCGGCATCAAGCCCCTCTCGACGCTGCGCCACCTGGAAATACTGCCCGAAACGTTCGGCGTGAAGCTGCCCGAGGAACTCGTACGCGAAGTCAAGGCGCATCCCGACGGCGTGCGCGAAGTGGGAACCGAGTGGGCCATCGCCCAAAGCCGCGAACTGATGGCCGCAGGCGTGCCCGTGCTGCACTACTACACGATGAGCCGCACGACGAACATACAGAAAATCGTCAAGGCGGTTTTCTGACCCAAACCGATAAAACAGAGAATCAATGGAACCTGTCGAATTCCGCCGCCGCCTGCATGCGCACCCCGAACTGTCGTTCAAGGAACACGACACGGCAGCCTTCATCGCTGACCGGCTCACCCATGGGCGTAAACCCCACCGAATACAAGACTGAATATAACGGCGGCGAAGACTATGTCGACGCCGAAGCGTTCCGTCAGGATTGGTACGCCTACGCTGACGGAGACGCCAAGACCGAAATGATCGACCTTTTCATCGACAACTCCG
>OIGD01002243.1_pt1 | contig 15518 bp, 9 predicted proteins | sample 1582211 | NCBI WGS metagenome assembly OIGD01 (sample SAMN04414078, study PRJEB24778) | human gut metagenome | material: faecal | host: Homo sapiens
TGCTAATGCTTCTATATTTGTTAAGTTACTACAATAACCAAACATATCACTCATACTTGCTACACGGCTTGTATTCCAATTTGCTAATGCTTCTATATTTGTTAATGTACTACAAGAAGAAAACATTCTACTTATATCTGTCACACTGCTTGTATCCCAATTTGCTAATGCTTCTATATTTGTTAATGTACTACAAGAAGAAAACATTCTACTTATATCTGTCACACTGCTTGTATCCCAATTTGCTAATGCTTCTATATTTGTTAAGTTACTACAATAACCAAACATATCACTCATACTTGCTACACGGCTTGTATTCCAATTTGCTAATGCTTCTATATTTGTTAATGTACTACAAGAAGAAAACATTCTACTTATATCTGTCACACTGCTTGTATCCCAATTTGCTAATGCTTCTATATTTGTTAATGTACTACAAGAAGAAAACATTCTACTTATATCTGTCACACTGCTTGTATCCCAATTTGCTAATGCTTCTATATTTGTTAATGTACTACAAGAAGAAAACATCCTACTTATATCTGTCACACTGCTTGTATTCCAATTTGCTAATGCTTCTATATTTGTTAATGTTCTACAAGAAGAAAACATATAACTCATATTTGTCACACTGCTTGTATCCCAGCTTGATATTCCATCTATATTTGCTAATTTTTGGAAGTTATAAAACATCCAATCAGATAATTTATAACACTTAATCTTATTAGCCTCACTCCACCAATATATTGTTCCATTATCAAACCACATATATATAGGAATTGTTGAATTAGACACTATGTTATCCGAAGTCATTGTTGAAATATCTGGTGCTATATCTGATTTCAAAATAGCCTGTATATTAGTATTACTTGTACTGTAACTAGCATTCGCTGTACCAGACAACTTTTTCATCTTAGCATTAACAGCCCTTCCACTACTCAACTTCGCAACCGTACTCAACCTAGCAATCTCTCTGCTCACACCATCAACTGTTTCTACAACCTTATCAACCTCAAACCCACTAGGTATTGCATTAACAGTCCCATTTATAGCACTGCCTTCTCCAGATTCTCCAATAATACTACCATCATAAAACTCTAGTCTAGCTGTACCACCTACATACACACCTGTATTTTTTCCAATTATGCAAGGTACACTATTATCTACAGCAGTTGTTTTATCACCTATTATAACAGTTCCTGAAGTAATTGCTGATATTCCATAAGTGGTATTGCTACTTCCTACAGTTCCACCTGTTACAGTAACTTTACCTGAGTTTACTTCTATTCCACCAATTATTGTTCCGTTTGATACTGTTGTATTTCCATAATTGCAAACACCTACTCCACTTGTTTCAATTTCAGTTCCATTAATATTAATACTTCCCGTACTTGTATTATTTACTGCTACTCCATTTGTACTTTTCAATCTAATTTCATTCAAATTTAAATTTCCATTATTGTTTATAACACATCTATTATCAACACTTTCATTTACTATTATTCCATTTCCTTCAATTGTCAATGTTCCATAATTACTAATTACAATTTCTTCTGTACCTTCAGCTGGTTTTAAAGTTTTTCCATTAGTATTCAAAATAATATTTTGTCCATTTGCCACAGTAATGTTTTCATGTATTTCATTTTTCACTAAAGTTACTATTGCACCATTATTTGAACTAACTGCTTCTATTGCTGTTTGTACGCTTTTATAATATGTTGTTATTTCTCCTATTGTTGCTGATGCTACTACCTCTTCCCATACTGCATATAATGTTATTTTACTTTCTTGTGTATATAATCCTGATGATACATATTCTGGCACTGTTGCATTTGTTGTTGTTGCCCAACCTTTAAATTGATATCCTTCTTTTGTTGGTTTAGCATCTGTTAATGTTAAATTTGAACCTTTTATCTTAACTTGATTTGCTATTGGTTGTGTTGATATTCCTCCATTTAAATCATATACAACATCATAACCTATATTTGTTATTTCTATTGCTTTTACTGTTTCATTTCCTGCTATATCTTTTGTATATATTGTATATGTTCCATTTTCTGTTACATTAATTGAATTTTCTGTTATTTCTGTTCCATTTGTTTTAAAATATTCTGTTGTTTGTATTCCTAATTCATATTTTGTTACATCTATTTCTGAATTATCTGATTGTTGTATATTTATTATATAAAATTCATTATATAAATCTTCTCCATATACACCATCTTTATGTGTTATTTTACTTAATGTTAATGTTGGTGGTGTTTTATCAATGTTAAAGTAATATACTACATTTTCAACATTATTACCATCTGTTGTTTCAAGTGTTATTTTATATGTTCCATCTGTTGTTGTAATTATTGCATTTTCAGTATATTTTGTACCTGTTTCACCTACTTTTTCTACCATATATGTAGTTGTTGTTCCTGGTATACTTTCTATTATACTAATATTAACATTTTCATTTATCCAAACATTGTTATCTTCTGTATTTGATGCATTAAATTTTGTACTTGTACTAGATTTTTCAAATTCTAGTTCACCTGGTTGCAATTTACTTGTTTTTACAGTTGTTGTAATTGTTGATACATTTTCTAATTTATCTTTCATTATTATTACTACTTCATATGTGTTATTATCTTCTAACCCACTAAATTCACCTATTGTGTTTGTTTCTAATTCTACGCCTTCTTTTTTTATTGTGTATACTAATTCACCTACTCCACTTTCATCATCTACTGCATTTGCATTTACTGTTACTGTGTTTGTTGTGCTTGTATATGTTGGTATTGATGTTGGTGGTGTTTTATCTATATTTATATAATATTTTTCTGACTTACTGTTTGTTCCATCTGTTGTTGTTAATGTTATTTCATATTGTCCTGCACATGTTGATATTACTGTATTTTCAGTATATGTTGTTATTGTTTCTTCTGGTGTTTTTACTGTATATGATGTAGTTCCTGTTATAGATTGTGTTATTTTTATGTATATGTTACTATTTATGTATTTTAATTTATCACTTGAATTTGTTTCTGGTACTATTATTTCGCCTTGTTCTGTATCTTTGTAAAATTCTAGTGTACCATTTGTTATATCTTGTGTGCTTATTATTCCTATTTCTGATTCTACTGGTCCATTTCCTGCATTATCTATTACTTTTGTTTTTATTCCATATTGTGTATTTGATTTTAATTGTTCAAAAATATTCGATGATTGCCATTTTGACCATTGCTTTGTTCCATCTGAATTCTCTCCTAAGCATATTGCATATTCTATTGTTGATTTATTTATTCCTGAGCCTTCATCTGTTTGATTATTTTGTACTGTTATAGTATTTGTTGTTGAAGTTGCTGTTGGTGCTGTATTGGTTGGTACTATTGTATCTTGCCATATTGCATATAATGTTACTATTGAGTTGTTTACTGATGTTAAATTTTTTGCTTTTTGCTCTGGCATATATGCTATTCCTGTACCATCTTGCTTTGTATTCCATTCTTTGAATGTATACCCAGCTTTTGTTAATGGTGTTGATTGTATTATTGTGAATTCTTTATCATATGTACATGCTGTATTTTCTAATGTTCCTGTTGCTCCATTTGAATTGTAATTTATTTCATATGTATTTGCATTCCATTTTGCTTTAATTATATGATCTGCTTGTGTTGAAACTATTGTTGTGTCTGTTATTGTTTCTGTTGTTGTTTCTGTTAATTTTCTTTCCCAACAAACAAATTCGTATCCTTCTTTTTTCTCTACTACAGGTAAAGTTCCATATGGCTGATTTGTTATAACTAATTTTGTATTAAAATTTGCAATTCCTCCATTTGCATCAAATGTTACAATATATTGTTTTTCTAATGTTGATACTTCATATTCTCCTTCTTTTTTAGGAATTGCAATATAGTTTGTTGGTGTTTCTGTTATATTTCCAATTATAGAATTATTTACATTTTCTTCAGTTGTTGTTGATATTATTTTTCCATCGTAAAAATTAAATTTTCCTCCGTCTTCAACAACTACTCCATTTGTTTTGCCTATGATTACTGGGTTTACTTTACTTACATTTATTTCTTCACTTTGTGTTTCTTTTATTCCTAGTGTGAAATTTCCTTGGTTGATTACTTTTATTGCTATTCCTGTTTGTGAAACCAATTTGCCTTTTGGATTTTGTTCGTTTGATGAACTTTGGTTTGAATTTTCTACCTGCTCTGAATTTATTAATTTAAATGTTCCCTTTACCACAGCTGTTGCTTCTAAATTTCCTGACTCTGTTAATGCATTTGCATCTGAAGTTATTGTTTTTCCATTTAAATCCAACACTATATTTTTACCTACTGGTATTTCAAAAGCCTCTACTACATCAGCTAACATTTCTATTTTTGTTTCTGTATTTTCTGCATTTTCTTCACAGTCTGCTATTGCTTCTTTTACTGTTTTATATGTTTTTTCCCCTATTTTTGCAACCGCTATATTAGTTACACTTTTTTTTGTAACTGGTCCTTCAAACTGTTCTGTAATACCTACAAGTCTTGCACTAATTGTGGTATTATTATTTATTACAAATTCATTTGTATAACTTATCCAATCACTGTCATCTGCTAATTTATATTGAATTTTTGTTCCTGGTTTCTGTGTTGTTATCTTTATTACTGCCTGTTGTGTATACTCTTGTGGTGAAACTTGTATTTCGTTTTCTGCAATTTTATACTCATAAAATTTTAACTCTACTGTATTTTTACTTGCTAACCTAAATTTAGAGATGCCAAAATTAATGGTAATAATTGATAATATCATTGCTATTACTATGAATAATACTTTTATTTTTTTGTTTATATTTGTTGATTTCACTGTATCATTAGAACTAAGTAATTTGTTTTTATTCATTTTCGTTTTGACCTCCCTTTGTTTTTTCTTTTGTTTCACTTATTTTTTATTATGCCATCTTTATTTTTTTCTTCTGTTTTCTTTATTTTAATAAAAAATCGCACACATTTTCAATACCACTTAAAACAGTCCAAAACCAAAAAACTTACGGAATTTTAAAACACAACACATATTATATTTATATGTCATTTTTATTTCACTTCTGTAATATTTGTACATTTTTCTTCATAATTCTCCACAAGCTTACGGATATGCTCTATTCATACTTTAAGTATAATAAAAAAAACGCCTCTCGAATTACATATTCCAGTTTGGCGTTATATATTTTTTATTTAATCTTCCTGAACAGCAACCAAATTAAAGTCAACAACTCTAGTTACCTGGCTTTCACCTGAGTTAACAAATACCACTTTATATTTATTAACTTCTTCGCTTTCATGTCCCAATTTTCCTACAACATTAGTATTATATGCAACTTTCACACCTTTAGAATCTTCCCAATAATACTCTGGTACTACCAAATCTCCTTTTGGCTGTATTTCAATTTTATATGTTACATTAGTTTCTGTAAGTTCATTTTTATTATTATAATTCTTTACACTAACATTACAGTATGGATTTATAGAATTATTACTATTATCTTCTTGTGTAACTTCCATTTCACAAATTATTTTTGCTACTTGTTTTGATGTTGCTCCTGTTAATGTAGTTTTGTATTTTGCATATGCAAATACAAATATTGATATTACAACTAATATTATAGATGATATTATACACAATATTAATATTTTATTGCTTTTATTTTTATTATTATTCATCTACATCAGCCTCCTTATTAATGAAATTACTATAATAATTCCAATAAGTAGAATTGCTATTATAATTATATTTTTCTTTATGAATAATATTGCATTTCCAAATTTAGGTAATTTAAACATTACTTTTCCACGAATTTGTTCTATTTTTAATAATCCCTTATCTTCTGTATTGTTATTATCACCCTTTGTTTGATATACTGTTTTTTCTTCATCTGTATATGTTTTTATTATTCTATGTACAGTTGTATCATTAGTGTTATTTGGTTGAAAAGCTATTACATCTCCTATTTGTGGATTACTAATATCCCTTGTTATTACTGCATCACCTACTTGTATTGTAGGTTCCATACTTCCTGACATTATTAAATACATTCTATATCCCAATATATCATATTTTTTGAATACTAATACTCGTATTAATATTGTTATAGCTACTACTATTATAGTTATACCTAATATTTTGAAAATTATATTTATTACTTTTTTTGTTTTATTTTCTTCATGTTGTGCATTTTGTATATTTTTGTTTTGTGTATTTTTATCTTGCACATTTTTATCTTGCACATTTGTATCTTGCATACCTTCAACTATCATATTTTTATCTTGTGTATTTTCATTCTTCATATTGTCATCTTGTATACTTTCAACTTGCATGTTTTTGTTTTGTCCGTTTTCATCCTGTGTATTTTTTAATTTGTTATTTTCTTTTGTATTATCCATTTTTTCACCCCCTATTTTTCTTCTGCATCTATCTTAATATATAATGTATAATTTGCATTTGGTGTTGTTCCTATTTCTGTATCATTTTCTGCATCTTCCCATTTCCATTCTATAGTATATATATCAGATGTTTGTGGGTTTATATTTGATTTTGTTATATTAATTTGCTTATATGTAAGCCATTTATTTTCATCCCCTGCTATGTAATTTCCATTCAATTTTAACCTATATACTATATTTATATTGTTTTTATTTTCTTCTGTAAATGTTATATCATATCTACATATTTTATTTTGATCATTTTCTACTGTAAAAGTATATTTGCCACTTACTCCTGGAGCAATAATGGATTGATTTTTAAAATAACTGTTGTTAAATATATCTAATTTTTTTAATTCATTCCACTCTTCATTATTTTGCCAAACCCTAAATCTATCACTATTATCTATTGTTATAGGTGGTTCCTTTTCATCTTTACTGGATTTATTGTCTTTTTCAGTGCTACTATTGTTTTTATTATTATTTCGATCACTATTGTTAGTATTATTGTTTATTTCTCCTCCATTTGCATCATTACTTGGATATTCTATATTTGTAGAAATTGTGTTTTTTATTTTTCCTTTTTCTACTATATTATGAATAAACAGCATAGCAATATATATTAGTATAATCATTGTTATTATTATATATATAATTATTTTATTTTCTCTTTGGTTATTCATATACTCCTCCTAAAAATTAGCCTTCATGAAAAAATATATTTTTATATATTCTTTCATGATGGCTAACCCTCATGTTTATATGTTGCAAATTATTTTACTGTTGGTTCAACTTGAACAGCATCTATTTTATAAGTAATTTTAATTTTTCCTGCTGCTTCACCATCTGCAGTATCTTTTACATTATTTTCTGCTTTTTCTTCAGGTGTTGTTCCTGTTTCAAAAGGCCATTCCCATGACAATGTTTTTGTAGCTGTTTTTGTTGTATCTGTTGTTGCTATTCTTCCTTCTGCAATTATACCTTCGCCAACTATTGCTTTATTTTTGTAAATTACAGTTCCATCTGTAGCTTTTAACACTAAATTAGTTGGTATAGTTCCTTCTTCAGCTGTTACGCTTACTATTGACATTTTATAGTCAACATCAACTTCTGTTCCTGATACATCTATTGTAGCATCTACACTACCATCTGTTCCAGGAGCTATTCTTTCTGCTGTAACATGTTCAAATGTTTTTGAATATAAAGATTCACCTTTTGTTGTTGAAATGTTCCATTTAGCTACTTGTGCTGAAGCTTCGCCATTTATTGTAGTTGTATATTTTGCCCAAGCATATGTAGCTAAAACTAATGCAACTATTGTTACTACTAATAGTATTACTATTAATACTGTTTTTCCTGTTGATTTGTTTTGCTTATTATTTTCCATCTTTTGTTTTTCCCCCCTTTACTCATCTAAAGTATATATAATAATTAAAATATTATTTTATTTAATATTTTAATTATTATCATTGGTTAATTTTAAATACTTTATTTCTTATTACTTTATATTGCTATTATTTATTTTTCTGTTTATTTTACCAATAAAATTCTTAACAATATAAATATGCATACTACAAATACTGCAAATAAAAGTATTCCAATTGGTGTTCTAAGAAAATTTATTATATTTCCTACCTTAGATATCTTGCATACTATTTTACCTTCAATTTCATCTTCAGAAAATTGATATCTAACACCTTCTTTTTCTGCAATTACCATTTTATTTAGTGTATTTATTTTCTTTGTTTCCACTATATTGTCACAATAATAAATATTTTTATCTTTATATACTATATGGTCTCCTTTTTTTATTTCATCTGGTTTATTTTTTTTAACTATTACCAAATCTCCTTTTTGTGCAATATAGGATTGTGATTGTGATTCCATTATATAGAATTTATAGTTTAGAAATGATAAGTTTGATTCTACAGTAGTACAAAATAATGTAATTAATGTAATTGCAAGTATTAGAACTGATAATGTAAGTATTATTCCAATTTTTATTTTTGTTTTAATTATTGTTTTTTTGTTATTGTTGTTTGCTTCATTACTATTTATTTTATTAACTTTTATTTTCTTTTGTTCATTTTTGTTATACATAAAATAATCCTTTCATCTTGTTCTAAATTTAGAATAACACCTTCGACTTTTTTTGACAAGTTTTTTTTTAGAAAAAGTTTTTTTGTAATATTACTGTAATATTTCTGTAATATTTTTTTTGTATTCTTTTTATTTTAAATCAGTTACGGCAGTAAGTGTTTAAGTTGTTCAAAACACTTACTGCCGTAACTACTTTTTATTCCATCCAAAAAGCTTTATACATTTTATGTGCTGCAAATACATCAAATTTACTTGTAACTTCATATGGAGCATGCATTGATAGTACAGGAACTCCGCAATCTATAACATCCATTCCTTTATTTGCAAGAATGTATGCTATTGTTCCTCCTCCACCTAAATCAACTCTACCTAATTCTGAAATTTGATATCTTATATTATTTTTTTCTAATAAATTTCTTACCCATGCTACAAATTCGGCATTTGCATCAGATGCTCCAGATTTTCCTCTTGCACCTGTATATTTACTAATTCCAACACCTCTACCTAAATATGATGCATTATTTTTTTCTGAAGCTGTTGCATATATTGGATCTAACCCTGCATCAACATCTGCTGAAAGCATTTTAGAATTGCAAAATACCATGTCTAATAAATTTACTCTATTAATTCCCATTTTATTTAAAATTACTGAAATAAATGTATCAAATACATGTGATTCCATTCCTGTATTTCCCATACTTCCTATTTCTTCTTTATCTACTATCATACATACTGCTGTATTTTTAGGATTTTCTATTTCTAATATTGCTGTTAGTGAAGTATATACACATATTTTATCATCTTGACCATATGCTGCTACCATGCTATTATCAAGACCTAAACTTCTTGCTTTAAATGCTGGTACAAGCTCTATTTCTGAACTTAAAAAATCCACTTCTGTTATTCCATATTTTTTATTTAATATATTTAATATATTCAGTTTTACTTTTTCACTTACTTCGTTATCATCATAGGGAATACTTCCTATTAATAAATTTAAGTCTTCTCCTTTTATACCTTCTTTTAATTTACGTTCCATTTGCTCTTGTGCTAAGTGTGGTAATAAATCTGTTATTGTAAATATTGGATCTATTTCATCTTCACCTATGCATATTTCAATTCTTTCGCCATTTGTTTTTACAATAACACCGTGAATTGCAAGTGGTATTGTTGTCCATTGGTATTTTTTTATTCCTCCATAATAATGTGTTTTTAAATATGCGAATCCGCTATCTTCATATACAGGGTTTGGTTTTAAATCAAGCCTTGGTGAGTCTGCATGTGAACCTATAATGTGTAATCCATTTTCAATTGGTTGTGTACCAATTACTGCTAAATAAATGTTTTTATCTCTATTAATATAGTAAACTTTATCTCCTGGTTTTAATTTTGAAAATGTATTTATATCTTTGAACCCTTTTTTTTCAGCCATTTCTTTTGATGTTTGCACTATTTCTCTTTCTGTTTTTCCTTTATTTAAGAACCCTATATAACCATTACTGTAATTAAATATTTCATTTTTTTCTTCCTCTGTTAAACCTTCCCATCCAACTTTTTTATCATTGAATAATTTTTTCTTTAATTGTGTACCTTCTGACATACTTTTTATCTCCTTGCATATTATATTTAGGTTTTTAAAAGGTTACCTATAAACCTTTATGTTTTATTAAATTATATCTTTTTATAATTTAATTATTATGCTAATATAATGTATTTTTTTTATTTTTTTCAGTTTTATATTGGTAATTATATCACTACATTTTATCCAAAACAAGTGTGATTTATTCAAAAATGCTTGTTATCTTAATAATTATCTGTTATTATACACATATAATAAAAATGCGAGGTAGGTGAGAACAATTCGCAGTATGCAAATCAAGTAAAAAATAAGTCTTATATAGTAGACTTTAAATACTATAAATATTATAATACGAGGTAGGTAGTAATATGAATTATTTAGAAAAATATAACTATTGGTGCAATAGTGCAACTTTTGATGAAAGTACTAAAAAAGAATTAGAGCAAATAAAAAATGATGAAAACGAAATTAAAGAGAGATTTTATAAAGATTTAGAATTCGGTACAGCAGGGCTAAGAGGCATTATCGGTGCTGGCACAAATAGAATGAATAAATATACTGTAACTAAAGCTACTCAAGGTTTAGCTAACTATATTTTAAAGACAGGGAAAGCAGATAAGGGAGTAGCAATAGCTTTTGATTCAAGGAATTTTTCTTCTGAATTTAGTATGTGGGCAGCTTTATGCCTAAATGCAAATGGAATTAAAACATATAGGTTTGATACTTTAAGACCAACTCCTGTATTATCATTTTCAGTAAGAGAATTAGGTTGTGTTGCTGGTATCGTTATTACTGCAAGTCATAATCCACCTGAGTATAATGGTTATAAAGTATATTGGGAGGATGGTGCTCAAATTGTACCACCAATTGATGGTGAAATAATTTCTGAAGTTAATAATATTCAAGATTACTCTGAAATAAAAATGATAGATTTAGAAGAAGCTAAGGCTAAAGGATTATATAATGTTATTGGTGAAGAAATTGATATTAAGTATCTTTCTGCTCTTAAAAAGCTTGTTTTAAACCCTGACACAGTTAATTCTGAGGGTAAAAATTTAAAGATTGTTTATACTCCTTTACATGGTACAGGAAACATTCCTGTTCAAACAATTTTAAAAAGTTTAGGTTTTGAAAATGTGTTTGTAGTTCCTGAACAAGAATTACCAGATGGTAATTTTCCTACTGTAAATTATCCTAACCCTGAAGATCCTAAAGCTTTTAATCTTGCTTTGGAGCTTGCAAAAAAAGTTGATGCAGACTTAGTATTAGCAACCGATCCTGATGCAGATAGATTAGGAGTATTTGCTAAAAACGAACAAAGTGGAGATTATGAATTTTTTACTGGAAATATGTCTGCTTTGTTTATTGCAGAATATGAGCTTTCTCAAAAAAAAGAAAAAGGGTTACTTCCTTCAAATGGAGCTATGGTTACTACAATTGTTTCTTCAAATTTAACACATGCTATTGCTAAAGAATATAATATTAAATTATTTGAAGTTTTAACTGGTTTTAAATATATTGGTGAAAAAATAAAACAATTTGAACATGATAATTCATATGAGTATGTTTTTGGTTTTGAAGAAAGCTATGGTTGTTTAGTTGGAACACATGCGCGTGATAAAGATGGTGTTGTTGCTGTTATGAAAACTTGTGAAGCTGCTGCATACTATAAATCTAAAGGATTTTCTGTATTAGATCAAATGCAAAATATTTATAAAAAATACGGATATTACAAAGAAGGTCAAACAGCTTTAACTTTTAAAGGAATTGAAGGTGCAGAAAAAATTAAATCTATAATGGAAAATTTACGTAGTAACCCACCTAAAGAATTAGCTGGACTTAAGGTTTTAGCTTTTAGGGATTATTTAACAAATGTTATTATTGATTATAGAACTAACCAGGCTTCTGAAACTGGTTTGCCTAAATCTAATGTATTATATTTTGAATTAGAAAATTCTAGTTGGTGCTGTGTTAGGCCTTCTGGTACAGAACCTAAAATTAAGTTTTATTATGGAGTTTGCACTGATAGTGAAATTGATTCTATTAATAGACTTTGCAATTTGAAAGAACATTGGGGAAAACTTAGTTTATAGTTTTAAAATTAGTTTAACTTGATTATTGAAATACTAAATGAGCTAAAGAATTGTCTTTAGCTCATTTAGTATTTTATAACTATTTGTTACATTGGCTCTAAAAGTAGTTTTTCAATTTCATGTTCACTTAGGTAAGTTAGCTATACTATAACACCATCCCTAAAACTAAAATTTTAAAATTATTTTCATATATTTCATCAAATTGTGTTTCTGGTAATGGATTTTCACCAATCCCTGCCTCTATTGTATAACCAGGTTTACTGTATTTCTGAATAAACCAATCTTTATACCCCGCAAAACTTGAATTATAAGGAACATCAGCTAGAATATATCCACTAACCTCACTAAATTTTTTTCCTATATATTCAGCCTTTGGATGGGTATAGTTTTGAAAATTCCAATATATTTCTTTTCCTTGCGTATGATATGCTATAACTAATCTAAAATTATGTTTCAAAGTAAAATTATACACTGCTAATGATTCTGGTGCAATTAATGGTTTATCTCCTACATAATCTCTTGGTGCTGGTTTATCAAATCCTTGTGCATATTTAATTTTTTTTGCCTGCTCCCAACCTGCTGGAAATTGTAAATTCAAATCCACACCCTCTATATTTGCTTTCCATCCACTTGGAAAAACTATATTGGGGAATTTTTTTGCAATTTCCTGTGCATTTTTATACGAGTTATCCACATTTTTTAAACTCCCTGTGACTAAATCAACACCATCTGGATTTATCATTGGAACTATATATAAACTTACATTCTCATACAAATCCCTTGCTTTAAATTCCATTAAATTTTTATTTTGTAGATATTGAAAACAATACTCTTTTATAAATTTCATTAATAACGGTGTGGTTATCCATTCATTTGCATGAAATGAAGCATTATAAAATATTTCTTTTATTCCTGTACCTATTCTTATATATGGAATGCTCCTTCCTAGTACTGTATACCCTATATTTCCTATTTCTAAAAACGGATATATTATCTTTAGTTTTTGTATATCATCTTGAAGATTTTTATATGTATACCCTTTAAACATCTTATACCTCCCTGTATAATATTCTTATATTACTTTAACTTATTAATTATATTCAAAATAATTCGAACTAATTCAAAAAACAGTTGAATTGACTAATAAATTCAACTGTTTTTTATTTACTTTAGATTTATAAAAAATTTATTTTAAAAATTTAATGAATTTTATATGTATCTGTAGATAGCCATGTTCTAGAAATTTCTACTCCATTTAAATACAAAAGTTTATATGTTTCAACTTTGTATTTTGTATCTGTTTTCGAAACTGTTCTAGAATATAATTTAACTTCATATTCAGTATCTTGTTTTAATCCATACACCTGGCAAGTTATACTTCCAGTTCCTACATATGCTACTACTTTTATTGGATAATCTCTATTATTTTTAAATTTAAAATCTTGTGTACCTATTGAAACCATTGCATCTTGACCTGATGGCACATATGTTACTCCTAAAGAATGATTTCTTCTTTCTACTATTTCTAAATTTGCCCTTATAACTGCATTATACAAAGTAGTAGATACTTGGCAAATTCCACCACCAATCCCTGTTGATAGTTCTCCATTCAAATATATTGTTGCCGCTTTATATCCTGTTTTTGTAGAACATTCTCCTATCAAATCATTATACGAAAAAGTTTCTCCTGGCATTAAAACTACGCTATTAATACTTTTTGCTGCCAATGCTATATTAGTATTTCTATTTGCATCACTTGTTCCATATTTTGTTGTAAAAGTAGATAATAAATCCGGATATGCACCTGAGTCTAAATCTGATAATTTAATTTGTGGATTTATTGTTTTTAATTGAATTTCATATTCATCTTTATCTTCTAATAACAATTTTTTTGCTTGTTCTATACTCATGTCAAAATCTAATCCAATTTCTTCTTTATATATTCTATATGGATTAGTTGTATAATATGCGTTTTTTGGTTTTTTATAGATTTCACTATGAATTTTTTCTATATCTATTTCTTTCTTTTTACAATGTTCAGTTTGTATTTCAAACTCTTTCTTATTTTCTGTAAATGATTTAATTACACTTTTAATAAACTCGTCTTTTTTTATTTGTATTCCATCTTTTCCATTTTTAATTATTAATTTATTTCCTTGTATTAAATATGTTGAGTCTAATGCTATTTCTGGAATTTCAACTTCAATTTCATTTATGACTTTTTCTAATAATTCTTCATCATATGTAAAATTAATATCTATATTACTTTTAAAAATTATACTACCCAAAATTTTATAATTATTTTGAACTATATCTTTTTCTCTTCCCAAATTATATGCTTTGTTTACCGATTCATTTATATCAAATTTACCATTAATATCTTGTAAACTTAATTTTTTCTTATACTGTTTATAATTAATTGTAATATAGTTTTTTTCATTATTATTTAATTCATTTTCTAGTTTTTCTATTGCTTCATTTTTTGATAAATTTGATACTTCTATAGTATTTATAAATACACCTTTAATTATTTTATTACTATTTATATTTATCAAACTAAATACCGTAGAAAATATTACTATAAATAATATTAAAAATACAAGAATAAGAACTGTTATCAGTACTTTTTTAGTTTCTTTATTTTTTTCTGAATTTTTTTCCGAATTTTTTTCCGAATTTTTTTCTTGATAATTATTATAATCTTTTTTTACATTTTTTTCTTGGTAATTATTATATTGTGGAATGTTTTCCCTTTTTATTGCCTCAATCTTTTTATTATTCATTCCATTTCCTGTACTATTTTCTTTTTCTCCATTATTTTTTTCTTTTTCAACTTTAATATTTTTATTTATTTCATTTTTTCTATTTTTAGGAATTACATTTTTCTCGTTCATTTTAATTTCATTATTATTTTTATTATAAATGTATTTATTTTGTGTACTTTTTAAATCTTTATTTTCTATATTTTTTAAGTTTTTATTTTCTATATTATTTTTATTATTTTTGGTATAATCCATATCTTTAACAAATTTAAACACCTGTGTATCTTGACTTAACTGTATATCTTTACTTACCTTCATAATATTAATAACTTCACTTTGTCTTTGGTTTTCTTTTTTTTCTATATCTTCTCTTTTTATTTTTTCCATAAACTACTCCACATATACTTTATCTTTTTAATTATATATTTTTTTTTATTAATTATGCAAAATTATATTTAACTATTCCATATTATTATACACATATTTTTTTTGTTTTGTAAATCATTTTTTAATTTTTATTTAT
>OIGD01002247.1_pt1 | contig 15484 bp, 9 predicted proteins | sample 1582211 | NCBI WGS metagenome assembly OIGD01 (sample SAMN04414078, study PRJEB24778) | human gut metagenome | material: faecal | host: Homo sapiens
AGGTAGGACAATCAAAACCCGAACGCGCACTCTTCATCCAAAACGTCATTCAGAGGAGCGAACAGAGCGCATGGGGCGATGTTCGCGACGTGGAATCCCCCCACGGGAGAAAAGGACTAATCCTCTTATCATTCTGAGCGGAGCGACAGCGCAGCCCTGAGAATCCAGCCATAGGCGCATAATTATTATATTTTTTACGCTTCGCCAGATTCCCGGGGCTGCGCTCGGAATGACGTATAAGGATTGTTGTTCTCAATCAAACGGGTTCATCGTTTGCCTCGCTTACCTCGCTCGAAATGACGTGTCAAGAAAAACGGCGGACGGATTTATCCGTTCGTCGTTTTGCGCTTTGATATCATTTTATAACCTATTCGTTTTTTTAGCCTATTAGCTCGGGTGTATCGCTTTATTCCTTAATCAGTCGTTTTGCCGTCGCATTTGCGAAAAGCGGTTTTTGCCGTTATCGCGGCAACTTAGGCGGCGCAAAAACGCAGGATGACGGCGCTGTCCGGCTTAAAATTCAATCGTCGCGATAGTACGAAAACAGTTCCCTGCCGCTTCCGTCGCAATCTCCACTACCCACAAAACACACGCCGAAAGCGATTAACGACCTCCTGCCGCTTCCGTCGCAATCTCCACTACCCACAAAACACACGCCGAAAGCGATTAACGACCTCCTGCCGCTTCCGTCGCAATTCCTGCTACCTGAAACATACGTCGCAGGCGATTACTTGTCGTAACGCTGCTTGCGTATTTTGCCGTCTTTCTTGTGAATGGTGATATTGCCGTCCTGATTTTCGGCTTTTTCCTTGGCGAAAGCGATAGCCTCGGCTTGCGTGTCGAACAGCTTGAGCGCGCGAGTGCTTTTTGCGGACTTGACCTGCCACTTACCGTCCTCGCGGAGCGAAACGTGGTAATTCTTCGGGCGCGCGGCGAGCTTTTTCTCGTCGGTATCCTCCGCCTCATCGTCCTCCGTTTCATCGGTTTCGACTTCGTCGACCTCGGGCTCTTCGGCTACGGGTTCCTCTGCCGCAACCTTTTCCTCGCCTGTCGTTTCGGCGGTGACGGTCTGCTCGTAATTTTCTTCCTCGGGCTTTACGCCGCGTTTTTTCTCCTCTTTTGCGGCGCGCTTGGCTTCCTTTCTGGCGAGCTTCTCGTTGATTTTCGCGGCCTTGGCGGCTTCCTTGGCTCGACGAGCGGCTTGCTTTTTGCCCTCTTTAAGTCTTTTCTTCTCTTCCTTGGTGAGCTTTTTCTTTTCCATAACGACACATCCTCGACGCCGAAAGCGTCTTTTTCTTATGAATTATACTATAATTATATATGCTTTTCGGTAAATTTGCAAGAATTTCGGCGGAAATCAGTAAATTTTATTGAAATCGGGCGTAAAATCGGCGGTTTCGCAGCCCTTTTCCTGAATAAAACCGTCAAGCCCCAGCCGAATTGCCTCTTTCACCACGTCGTCGTACTCGAACGAGGTAATCCGCCTGTTGAGCTCGGGGTAAGGCGAGCGGTTAAACTCGGGCGTGTACTGCCGCATCACGCTGACCTTAGCCGTCCTCCATCTCTCCGCGATAACGCGCAGCGCCGCCTTGCTGTCGTCGCGGTGTCCCGGCAGCACGAGGTGGCGGATAATCACGCCGCTTTTCGCGAGCCCGTTCTCCTCTCTGTACTCGCCGCGTTGCCGGCACATCTCGTCAATCGCCGCCGTCGCCACGCTCGGGTAATCGGCTGCACCCGACATTTTGTCCGCGAGCTCGGGGGAAGCATACTTGAAATCGGGCAGGTATACGTCGATTAGCCCGTCCAGCGCGCGAATGACGTTTACGTTTTCATAGCCGCCGCTGTTGTAGATAAACGGCACCGTAACGCGCTTTTTCAGCCGCTCGAGTACGGGCAAAAGCCGAGCCGCATAGTGTCCGGCGGTAATGAAATCGATATTGTCGACGCCCTCGTCCGCGAGCCGAAGCACCGCGTCGTACAGCTCGTCCGCGGTAAAATCCTCGCCGCGGTTTTCAAAGCTCGATTGGGCGTTCTGGCAGAACACGCACCTCAACGCGCAGCCCGCGAAGAACACCGCTCCGCTGCCGCCCTTGCCGCTGATGACGGGCTCCTCCGCGCGGTGAATCATGATTTTGGAAATTTTAAGTCCGCTGCCGCCGCCGCAAAACCCGAGTTCTTTCTCTCGGTCGGCGCCGCACTTTCTCGGACAAGCGTAACACTTCATTGCGCGTCAATCCTTTGCCGTCTGATTTTCGGGTGGCACGATTTTCTCTCCCCGATAAACTCGGAGCCGCAGCCGCCGAGGCAATTATACGCCCGATGGCGGCGTTTTGTCAACCGTAGCCCGTAGCTAACGAAAAGAAACGAAAAGCCGCCTCGCGTTTACTCCGCGCGAAGCGACTTATTTCGTTTTGTTGCGGCTTTGCAGCCGTTTCCTTAGTTAATCTTCACCGAAGGCGTTTCGGTTTCCGTGCCGTTTATCGTGACGTTCGCGGTAGCGAGGACTTTGCTGCCGTTAAGGAGCGATACAGTCCAGGTTCCCTTGGGAAGGTATACCGTGACGATTCTTCCGGTCGCGGATTTTTCAAACGTGACCTCGATAGTCTTGCTGCCGTCGGTGGCGGTAACCTTGTTGAGGTTGCTGAACGCGCCTGCTCCCATGCCGGTAATCGTCGCCGCATAGGTCTTTTCGGTAAACTCAATCTCGACCGAAAGCGCGCCGCTGGTAGAAACGGTTGCCGTCGCTACGTCGCCACTTAACGTGTAGCTCACTTCCTTGCCGTTTACCTTGAACGACTTGACGCACATATCGGCGTCGGGCGTAGCGGTAATCGTGATGTTCTTGCCGAAGCCGTACCTCTTGACTCCGTCAATCTCGTAGTAGCCCTCGCCCGAGTAGGTAACGGTTCCGCCGCTGCCGATAGCCTCGGTAATGTTCATCGAAAGTCCTGCGTCAATCGAAGCCGCGTCGGTCCTGAGCACCGCGTCGTAAATCATCGAGTGGTTGATTTTGCCTGCCGGCGCGCTGGTATTCATGTGAATCGTGTAGCCCAAGCCGTTCTTCATGCCTGTCGCGAGAGTTTGTTTGAGCAGCGCGTTCATGGCGTCGACTCTCGAGAGAGTACCGCTCTTGATTCTGTGATTTGCACCGTTCACCGAAACGGGCACAACGCCGTCGGTCGCGCTGACGATGAGGTACAGCTTCATATCGCGCGTCGCGCCTGCGGTTTCGCTGCCGACGAACAGATACAAGGCGTTGCCTCTTCTCACAAGCGACATTACGATGTCGACGTAACCGTTCGCGTTGTTCATGTCGTCCCTGACGAACGCCCAACCCGAACCCTCGGTTTCAATCATGTTGTCGGTGTTCCAGCCGCCGTACATAACGCGGAAGCCGTCGGCAGCACCGTCAATCATTGCGATATGGAGCACTCTTGCACCGTCAATGACGGTGAAGCCCTGTACATAGTCGTTCGCGAAGTAGGGATTGCCGTTTCTGGTGCTGATGCGAGTCTTGATTGTAGCCGCGTACTCTTCGCCGGCAAAGTCGTTGAAGTACAGCGTGGAGTTGCTGGCGCTGTCGTTCGTCGCGTGCCACTGACCGTTCTCTTCGTTGAAGCAAGTGGTTCTCGAGCTGTAATTAACCCTGTTCACGATGGTCGAGCCGCCGATGACGCCCGTCACGAGCATCACGTCGCCGAGGTCGACTGCGGAATCGGTAACCTCAAACTCAATAGCCGTGGAGTTGTAGCCGCCAAGAGAAACGGTGAGCTTGTAGTTGCCTGCCGGCAAATTGGCGGAAATTCTGCCGTCGGAGCCGATTGCAACGGCCGTAGTGCCCTTGCCTTCGTCGAACTCAAGCTTTGCTGTCGCCTTGGAAACGGGCTTGTTGTCCGCGGTTTTGACCGTGCCGGACACGGTTTTGACAACCGCTGCCTTCTCGACTACGATGTCGGTGGTATCCGAATCGGGCACCTTAATCGTGACGGAAGTCGAAGCCGAATTAATAAGGTAGGAGTTTGAAGCGCCGTTTGCGCCGTTTACGCGGATGATATAAGCCTCGCCTGCCGCGACGGAAGCCGAAGCGGTGAGCTCGGCGCCCTGCGCCGCATAGCCGGTGGAGTCGATACCGCCGAAGGTAACGCCCGTACCGGTCACGTTAATTTTGGAGTAAACGTTTGCGCGGATTTCGCTCTCGGCAGCCGCTCCGGTATCAAGGCGATAATTCGTAAAGTCCATCGTCAGCGGGAAGCTGGTGGTGAAGGTGAAGCCCACCGCCGTAGCCGTCGCGCCGCCGTAGAAGTTGAACACGTTGGTCGTGTAGGTGTAGACGTGCTTGTAGCCGGTAAACTCATAGCTATTGGTGCTTTTGTTGTATACGGAGCAGTCGATATAACAGTAGAATTGGTTGTCTACCCTGATGACTTTCAGCTTGCACGGTTTGTCGATTACGTTCACGGTATTCTCCGCCACTACGCCGGTGACGCCGATCGGCGACCATTCTCCCATATTGGGAAGAATACGCAAGCCGTTCTTCCACAAGCCGATAAAGATCGCGTTGTTGCCGTCGGTGAAGCGGAAGCCTGCCGCAGGGTCTTTTTCGTAGTCGCTGTAAATCTTGCTGTCGGTCACGTTGACGATAGTGGTTTCGGCGACGAGGCGCGTGTCCGCTTTGCCGGTGAAGTACACGGTGTTGCCGTTAGGCGTGTTGGCGTGTATTCTGGCAATGCTCTCCTCTTCGCGGCTCAAATCCCACGCGTCGGGGTTGGACGTGACGGAAACGCCGTTGACGTTGTTGACGATACCGCCGACCACGTTGTTTTCCGCGACGAGGTTATATTTCGTAACGTCACCGCTCAGTACGTCGGTGGTGTGCACGAGCTTGCGGCAGCCCACTCTGTTTATGGTGAGGCGATACTTGTAGCCCTTGGTAAGCGTCAAGTAGTACTCCGCTCTCGTCGTGGCGTTTTCGTTCATCGTATAGAACGGAACGACCGCTCCCGTCGGGGTCAGCGCCTGAATCTCGATTTTCGCGCTGTCGAGCAGCGTATTGTCTTTTGCGGACAGTCTGCCCGAGAGCACTACCTTTTCGTCGTCGCCGATTTCGGTGAACTCGGCGGTTATCTTCAAGTCCTTATCGGCAACGGGAACGACAATCTCGTTGCCCACGGCGCTCGCCACATATTCGTCGAACACGCTGACGCCGTTGTCCTTGATGTCGGTGAGGCGGTAGCCCGACCTTGCGGTGAACGACAGAGTGACGTTCTTGTCCGTAGCGTCCTTGGCGACCGCTATCTTGTCGGTGGAAACCACGCCGCCCTTGTACGCGGACGACGAGGGAACGTCGACCATGTAGGCGTACTTTGCAATCTCCGCGTCGATACCTGCGACGTTATTGTCGTAGTTCGTGTAGCTGTAATCGCTGAAAACGTGCGCGCCGTACAGCGAGTACAGTCCCGAATACACCGCTCCGCCCATATAAGGCTGGCTCTCGGCATACGTCAGCTTACCGTTGACGACGTAGTAGAACGTCGAGCCCTTTTTGATGAGCTTGAGGTCGACGTAGTTCTGACCGCTCGGATACTCGATTGCGCTGCCGTCGGTGAGCGGCGTAAGGTCGTAGGCGTTGTTGGGGTAATGCGTAATCGCGAACATTTTGTCGGTGAGAACCTTCGAGCCGGACACGTTTGCGTTATCGGTGTCGATGGTTATCGCGCGATAGTAAATATTGTTGGTGTAGGTGAACAGACCTGCTTTCGGTCCGATGTTGGTCGTAAGTCTGCCCATGGGCTTAATCTTCGTGGAAACGACGAAGTTGGTTGCGGCGTTCTGCTTGAAGAAGATGCCCTGCCATTGGGTGTTAATCGACTTGACCGAGCCGTCCGGTTCGCCGGAAATATCCCAGCCTGCGGACTTGGCGTGGCCGTCGGCGGTATCGCCTACCACCGCTCCGTCGCGGTCAATGGCGAGATAGCCGTCTTTGCCGTAGCGAGCGTAGTCGTACATGATGCCGGGGTTGATGCTGAACGTGCCGTCGGAAAGCGAGCCGCTGCCCCTGACGACGTACACATAACGGACGTACATCTGGACGTAATCGGGAAGCACGATTTTGGTGTCGCCGTTTTCATCCTTCTGTTCGACGTTGATACCCAGCTCCTGCCAGGTAATGAACATTTCGACGGAAAGGCCCTTGGTGTTGTCGCTGTTGACTTCGCCGCCCAGCACCGCGCTCTTGGCGTTAAGACGGACGTTGCCGGGGTACACGTTGTTGCTGTCGATAAGGATTTCCTTGACGTTGCTCGTGGAGAAGGTCGTGACCGACGGAGCGGCGATGTTGATTCTGAACTGCGTGTTGCGGTTGTTCCAGAAATAGTTTTTCGCGCCCCACGCCACCCTGTTATCGGTTGAAACCGCGCCCACATACAAGCCCTTTTTAGAGAAGTGCGTGGTTACTTTGTAGCTAAGGCCGGGGCGGTCGGTGTCGGCGTGCTCGTAGTAGTCGAGCCCCTGCCACATATCCTCGTCGAGTTTGCCGTCGACGAGCACTTTTTCGTCGGGGAGCTCGCCGAACGCAGCCTTACGGTTGTGGTCGTAGCCGGGAACGTCGGTATCGATTACTCCCGGTACGGTATTGTCGTCGCCGTTGTTATTGCCGCCGTTACCTGCGCACGCGGCGAATACGAACGCGCAAAGCGCGAGAACGAGCGCTACGAGTATGCCGAATTTAAACTTCTTTTTCATACTTATGCCTCCTTACCCGTGACGTAAATCTCGGAAACGTGGATAGCGTAGTTGTCTTCGTCGAACAAATCTTCGGACATGGTGGTGTACTTGGACGAAATTCTAATCGTCATTTCGGTGACGGTTATCTCGTTGAAGGAAGCCAGCGCGCCGCCGCCCTGACGCATAAACCAGTTGTCGTTGTCGACGTGGTCGGGGTCGCATGCGACGTCCTTCATGTAGCAATAGCCGTTGTACTCGCGGTCGCCGTACCAGCTCGGCTTTTCGGCGAGCTTGAACACGACGGAGTCTACTTTGTCGAATGCATAGAAGTAGCTCTGCGAGTTGTAGACGATGAACGAGGAAATCGTGACGGGCTTATCCCATTTAAGAGTAATCGTCGTGCCCTTCTGCTCGGCGTTGGTCGCATTGTACTCCCACGGGAGCGTGAAGTCCTGCACGGTGAACAGCCCGTCGTTGAGGTACTTTTCGGTATCCTTGTCGCCGTCGGTCACAATCGTAGCCTTTCTTGCCACGTTGGTTTTTCCGGTCGCGACGTCGGGAAGCGGCTGCAACGAATATGTAGGTCCGTTTCCGTAGAGAATATCGTAGCCCAGCGTGTCGTTGTGCATGAACTGCACTCTGTCCGCGCCGACGGCACGCCCGAGGAACGAGCCGTTGGGCTCATTGTTGACGGGGTTATAGAACGCGTGATACAGCACGAACAGCTCGTCGCCTGCCTTGATGAAGCAGTGGTGACCGGTGCCTGCCATATAGTCGTTGGTGGAGTTGATGCCCATTACGGGGTTGTAGTCCTTGCCGAGCTTGGTGAAAGGTCCTAACGGGTTGTCGCCTACCGCCTGACGGACGGCGTAGCTGCGCGAGCCGTAGCCGAGCGGCGAGAACGTGAGGTAGTACTTGTCGCCGTGCTGAATTACCTCGGTGCCCTCGTTGATGGTGCCCTCGGTGAGCTCGGTCTTTTCGCCCTTGAGGTAGTAGTAGCCGTTAAACTCGGTAACCGGCTTGCCGTCGGCGCCCAGCATTTCGCTGCCGTCGATATTCACGCCGAAAGTGATGTATTTTTGCTTAATCTCGTACGCAGACATATCTGCAGACGGTCCCTCGGTCGTCTTAGTGATGGTAGCGACGTTAGGCGTAGCGAGGAACGTAAGCGTGTCGTAGTCGGGCGTAATCATGTCCTTCATCTTCACGCCCCAGATGTGGTTGCCCGCGCTGAGGTCTGTGACGTGCTGCGAGAAGTAGACGTACATGTCGCCGTTATCCATGCGCACGGGGTTAAAGTCGATTGCCGCCCACATAGCCGTCGAGTGTCCGGTCGGGTTCGGGTACAGCTTTTTCAGCGATTCGCAATGTTTGCCGAAGAGCATTGCCGGCGTATCGCTCGTGATGCGGTAGCCGTTTCTGTCCAGGAATTCGCCGTTCTCGTTTACGGTGGTGACGACGTTTCCGTCGGGGTCAAGCGCCTCGCCGTCGGCGTTTATCACGGGGTTGCCGTTCGCGTCGTAGTCGACGAGCGTAGCGTAGTACGAATCTGCGGAAACTATCTCGTAGGGACCGAGCGGATTGTCCGCCATTGCGATAAGTCCCTGCAACATGTTATAGTAAGTGCCGAAGTGCGGATAGTAGTTTGCTGTCGTTGCCGTTCTTGGTCTGCGCGCTCGCGAAGAGGAAGTATCTTCCCGATTTCGGGTCGCGGATAAGCTCGGGAGCCCACGGCGAATTGCCGCTCAACCAATCGTAGCTGTGAATGGGAACGGCGAAACCGCCTACCCTGCCGGCTATTTCCCAATCGGTGAGATTCTTCGAGCGGTAGAGCGTGTACGCGCCGTGCGTGGCGTTGTACTTAGTCTTGATGTCGGACGAAATGGCATCGGTGCCGCCGGTAACTACCATGTAGAAAGTGTTGCCGTAATCGTCCACCCACTCGTCCTCGGTGCCGTACTCTTCGTCGAACTCGTCCTCGGTGAGCCCGGGGTTCATTCCCATTTCCATTCTCTTCACCTTTGCGTAGGTGTCGCGAATGTCGTCGTCGGAGCAGTACAGCGCGCCGGGGTCTGCGCCGTAGGTGCGCAGCTCGTTGAGGTAAAAGCTGTTCGCGTCGTAAAGCCCGTCCTCGCTCATTCCGTTGTAGTACGGAAGCTCGAAACCGGCTTCGCTAGGCACGGTCGCGTTATTGCCGTCGTTCGGCTTATCGTTGCCGTTACCCGAACATGCGGTGACGGGAAGCACGACTGCCGACAACAGCATCAGCGCGAGAGCAAGCTTCTTTGCAAATTTCTTCATAATCATTCTCCTTGTGAGATTTATACGCAAACCGTTTCTCCGTTCTTCTTGCGCGGAGCTTATACGGCAATTTCGTATATCGAAAGTAAATTTATCGGGGGCTTGCCGTATCGTTCGGCAGGCGCGCCTCGTGTGTTCTCCTCAAGCAAAAAGCCGTAGCGGACGTCGATAAAGAAGCTGCTGCGGCTTTTCTTCATCATATCCCTTAAACTAATCGCCGGAGAGCTTTTGCGCGGCGGCTATGCGCTACCACCGCAAAAGCGGTTATTCGCTTTATTTCGGCGAATTGTAGTGAAAAACCAAGATAACGCATTGCGCCGTCGCGGTAACGGCGACGCAATACGTTTCGCTTGAGTTATTAACCTTTAAGACCGCTGGACATCGAGATGCCTTTAAGAATGTAGTCCTGAAGGACAAGGTAGATGATGAGCATCGGCAGCATTCCGAGGAAGCACGCAGCCATCTGGCGCGGCAGGTCGGTGCGGTAAAGCGAGCACATGTTCTTGATTGCAATCTGCAACGTATACAGTTCCTCGTCGATGAGGTACAGCAACGCGCCGAGGTAATCGTTGTAGTGTCCGATAAAGCCGAGCACGCCCTGGGTCAGAAGCGCGGGAGCCGACAGCGGAAGTATGAGCGTAATGAAGATTTTGATTTCGCTCATGCCGTCAATCTTCGCGGCGCCGATAAGGTCGTCCGGTATGCCCTTTATGTACTGACGGAGGAAGAACACCGTGCCGATGCCGCCGAACATGCCGGGTATCATGACGGGAAGCGGAGTTCCGATCCAATTGATGGTGTCGTACATAAGACGGGTTGCGGTCATGGTAACCGCGCCCGGTATCATCATCGTGAGAAGCAGGAACGAGAAAATCGTGTTTCTGACCGCCCACTCCATTTTGGCGAAGCCGTAGGACGCGAGCGCCGACACGAGCAAGCCGATTACGGTAGGAGGCGTGTAGAACAGAAGCGTGTGCAGGAAGCCCTGTTGAATGCCCTCGGTGCCGAACACGCGCTTGAATGCCGCCCACGTCCAGCCCTTTTTAGGCCACCAGGTGAAGATAGGTTCAAACGCTTCCTGAGGAGTCTTGACCGCGCTGATAAAGATGATGTAGAACGGAACGAGTATGTAGAGGCTGTAGATAACCAGCATAACGTACGTTCCGATAGGCGGTCGCGAAACCTTTTTCTTGTTCTTTACGAAGTTCTGAGAGTTGTAGGTAGTGTCTTGTGTTTGCATTGTTATCACCCTCCTCTCAGTTATCGTAGCAAACCCAGTAGTCGCCGAGTTTGAAGTTGATGCGAGTAACGATTACGATAAGTATCGCAAGTATCCAGGCGGCTGCGGAAGCTTTGCCGAGGCCGTACTGATACGGGTCGTTGAACGCCATCCAATAGATGAAGTACACTGCGGTAAGCGCTACGCTGTTGCCCGTTTTCGAGTCGAGCGGTCGCTTGCCGTCGTTTGCAAGTATCTGAATGTTTGCCATTGCCTGCAACGCGCCGATGGTGTTCATCGTGAGAACGTAGAACGTCGTGGGCGAAATCGCCGGAAGCGTGACGTTGAAGAAAATCTTTGTACTCGAAGCGCCGTCGATTTCCGCGGCTTCGATGAGCGAGCGGTTTACCTGCTCGAGCGCGGCCTGGAACAGAATACTGCCGGCGCCTGCGCCCCACGTCGTCGTGAAAATGATGATGGGCATGAACCAATGTTCGTCGCCGAGGAAGTTGATGTGCTTTCCTCCGCAAGCGGCGATTATCGTGTTGATAACGCCGTACTGCTCGTTGAACACGAGCTTCCACATCATGGAAACGCCGACGACCGAGCAAACGTTAGGAATGAACAGTATCGTGCGGAACAGCTTGGTAAGCTTGACGTGACGGGTGAGTAGCACCGCCGTGCCCATGCCGAGGACGATGCCTATCGGCAGGCTCAGACAGTAATAAAGCGTCTGACGCAGAGAGAACCAGAATTCGCCCTTCGGGTCGGTGAAAATCCACTTGTAGTTGGCAAATCCCACGAAAGTGAACTCGGTGATGTCGAAGTTATGGAGCTCCGCCATACTGAGGACAATCGACAAAGCGAAAGGAATAAGACCGAACAGGCAGTAGCCGACGAACGGCCACATGGAAAACAGCCAGCCCATGACGTTTTGCTTTACTCTCTTTCTCTTTTTCGCCGCGGTCGCAACGTCTTGCTTGAAAAGTCTGGTTTGAGAGAACGGGTCGTCGGCGATAGCCTCGGCAACGGGTTCTCCGTTTATTACCATATCTTCCATTTTAACTCCTTAATTAAGTATAAACCGGCGACAAACGGGTTTTGCGCCCGAAATCGCCGCCGGTCGATACCGATTAGTTTAAAGCCTGCGATTTACGCTTTGTAATTCTTGACCTTATTAAGACCGTTATCCCAGTTGCCGTAGCTTCTGACGGTGTTGTTGCCTCTCTCGATGTACACTTTGAAGTACTCGTCGAGGGTCATTTTGCCGTAACGAACGCTGCTGTTGAGGGGGTTAGCCCAAACGTCAATCCAATCGCGGTCAATCATGTACCACCAATCGCCGGGGGTCTCGTACTTAGCCGCGTTTACGAACGCGCTGAGGTTCTTCTTGTCGTTGGGGTCGAGCTTGTCGTAGAAGGGCTTAATCTGGCTCTCCTGGTTGGGAATGAAGCCGTAGCTTGCCTTGATTGCCTGAGCTCCTTCGCTGACCATCCAGCGGATGAACTTCCACGAAGCAGCCTTCATAGTGGACTTCTCGCGGATAACGAGCGCGGTGGACTCGGAGTGGCCTGCAATCTTACCGGAGCGCTTTACTTCGGTGTTGTAAGCGTTTGCCTTCGCGCCGTACTTGGAAACGAGTTCTGCGCTCGGGTCGGTGTACTCTTTATAGACGGGAAGCGGAGCTACAGCCCAATCGAAGTTGTTGCCCACATACTCCTCGACGATAGGAAGCTGGAGACCGCGTTCTACGATGAACGCAACCTTGCCGCCCGTGAAGTACTGAATGGAAGAAGAGGTCGAGAACGACGACGGATAGGGGCAGATGCCCAAGCCGGAGTTCTCGGTGCCTGCGAGGAACGCAAATCTGGTGAACGCTTCGCGAATGGACGGAAGCGGAGTGAGCGTGCCGTCGTTTACCGCGTCGAGAACGGACTGACGGGTCGCCGAGTTGTTGGTAAGCGTGTTGCTTGCCGCGCCGAGCGCAGTGCCGTTTACGGTGTAGCCGCCGTTGTTGTCGGGTTTAACCTCGTCGCCTACCTCGCACTTAATCTTGTCGAGGAATTCAAGGGTTTCGCCTTCCTGGTAGGTCTTGCCGGTGATGTAGCCGGTGAAGGTCTTGCCGGGGTTGACGATATAGTTCTCGGACCAATCGCCGTGCGAATAAGCCCACGAGCCGTTGCCGGAGAGGTCGACTACGCAGTCGCCGCCCACGGACCAGCCGTAGTTGAACCACCACTCGGTGAAGTAGCCGTACTCGGTGGTAGAGGTCTGACCGTTCTTGCTCTTGGTCATGAGGAAGCCGATGTCCTCGATTTCGTCCCAGTTCATGGCGATTTGCTCGTTGAACACCATTGCGGTATTGCTTGCCGGCATCTGCCAAGTGGTGCCGCCGGTTTCGGTCTTACGAACGTTGCTGTCGTCGCGGAAGAAGCCCTTTGCGGGGACGTCGATGTTTGCAAGCGCCGCATAATCGGACTTCTTGTGTCCGTACTTATCTGCGATTTCGCCGCGGTTCCACTTCGCCATATCTTCGGCAGGAACGGAAATTACCGTCACGCCCATATCGGCAAGCGCGGTTCTGTTATAATAAAGAACGGTAGGCGACGTGTCGATAGGCAAGCCGTAGATGGACTCGTTCTCGCCCGACATGTTCAGCTCTTTGTTGTATCTGAAACGGGAGACGGTACTCTTCCAGATGTTGTCAAGGTTGATTTTGCCGGCTGCGGTGTCTTCCTTCACATAGTCGGTGAGGTCGACGGTCATGTCGGCGGCAGTCCATTTCTTGAATAGACGGTCCCATGCGTAGTAAACGTCCGGGCCGTTCTTCGAGTTCGCGTTCTGCTCTACCATGGAGATGTAGCTGTCCTCAATCTTATGCGAATAGGAAACGGTAACGCCGTCCTCTTTGCCCTGACCGCTGTTGTAGGCGTCGACCATGGCGGTCATAGCGTCCTTCACGGTCTGGTCACCGTATGCCCAGAAACGGATTTTACCGGTGCTTTTGTCGTTACCCGGGTTGTTGGGGTCGTTGCCGCCACCGCCGCCGTTGCATGCGGTCGCGGCAATGGGGACAAGCACAAGAACCAGAATGAGCAAAAGACTCAATAACTTTTTTTTCATTGCTTTTCTACTCCTTATAGGTTTACAAAGTTATATTTAATAAGGTTGTCCTTAATAAATCGTGTTTCGCGGTAAAAAAATACCGACGTCGCTGCGGCATCGATAACGTCATCATTTTCCCTCGAAATTCAAACGTATCGTCACCCTGTATTAAGCTTGGATTTACGGGCGCACTTAGCCCCTCGCAAATCTTCATATAAGATTGTACTATATTTAGCATAAAAGCGCAATGCACAATCCTACCAATAAATTGATTTATCCTATCGTTTCGCGGTTTCGTTGCACAATTTGCACAAACGTTTGCATTATTTTGACAGGATAGTCGTAAAGGCGGCAAACCGTCTACCCTCGCGCTTATATTATTAGATAAGAAAGCGCGCAGTATGCGGTGTAACCGTACATAAACTACTTTGGCATTATACGACATTTGCAAAGTTTTGTCAACAATTCCCGAATATTCGCCGTATTTATTGCAAAAAAAGCGATTTTTGATATATAAAATCATATTTTTGCAATAAGTTTCGAGGGCTCCGTCGGCGCGAAAGCTCGGTAAAGCGGCTCGCGCGGGCGGATCAGGAGCGGCTAAGGACGGAAAGTCGGCGGACGAAAGGCAAAGCGGCGCGAAGCTTATGGCAGCGGTCGTGGCGCGGAACGGGAACGTTTCGGGAATATTGCACGGTGAAAATTAAATTTCGATTAAATCGCTGCCGAAAGAGCGGTAAATCCGTTGCAAAATCGCGGCGACGTGCTGTATAATACGGGCATGAGAAGATTGTACGACAGCCGAACCTTTTCCGTTTCGACGAACGCGGACTGCGACGTCGGTTTCAGCAGGCTTGCCGCGTCCGGTATTTTTGCGATGGGCGCGGATTATTCGCTGTCCGGCGAGCCGTGCTTGCTGCCCGATTGCGAGTCCGATTACGACAGCGTGTCGGAGGCGGTGACGTCGGGCACGATTCTCGAGCGGAAAAATCCCACGCAAGCCGATTACGAGGAGTTTTTTGACGAGCTTTTTGAAACGGGCGTGCGCACGCTGGTGCATATTTCCGCAGGCTCGGAGATTGCGGACGATTACGCCGCAGCCGTCAAGGCTTCCAAAAACGAAATGGTGAAGTTTCCGCGCTGTCAGCTGTACGTCGTCGACTCGCACGCGTTCTCGGCAGGGCTCGCGCCTACGCTGTACGCGGCGATTAAAATGCGCGACGAGGGCCTGGACGGCGCCGAAGCTTTCGTAAAGCTGACCGCGCTCGCCGAAAACGCCCGGACTTATTTTATCCCGTCCGACTGCGAGCAAACTCGCGCGCGTTTTCCCGTCGGATTTTACGGCAGAACGCTGAACGTTCGCCCCGTGTGCTCGTTCGCGAGCAAAAACAAGCTTGCTGTCCTGTCGCGTCCTCGCGGCAACGCCACGTCGCGCGCCGCTCTCGCACGGCTCGCCGCGGACGCCGCCGTCACCGAAGCGTTCGTTTCCTTCGGCTATGATACCGACTCCGCCGTCGCATTGAAGCATCGGCTGGAAGAGCTTAGCCCGGGAGTAAAAGTCGAGCTTAACCGCACGGGATTGCTTGCCGATTGCCTGATTGGCGGCGACGCGCTCGTTCTCGGTTTTATCGCGCCGCCGACCGCGAACGATTGAGGATAACGCTTCACTATTATTTATAATCATGAATGCGCACTTTCTGTTTTCAACGTCATTCCACGAAACAGCCGGGCTTACCGCTCGGCTGTTTCTCTGAATGACGTGGAGGACGGAATGTGCTCGTTTTAATTTAGATTTAACAAGCCGCTTTTGTTTTACATCGTAATTATGAGGGAGCGGCTTTCCGCGACCGTAATAATCCCATGCTGAAAAACGACTTTGACCTTTTTTATGAAGTCGGTTATACGCTCCATGTCGGGGGTCCTCACGCGCGCGGAATGCCGCGCGCTCAGGATGACGTTCTAAACGGAAGCTGCGCGTTAGAATTTACACGTTTACCCCCATACTTACGATTGTCACGCGATAAACAAACTATACCCATTCCCGACCTTAGAGGAGTTGCGGGCGCGACGCGGCGGTGCGTAGCACCGTAAAAACAATTCAGTGAATTGTTTTTAGCCAAAGCGGGGAGCAATCTA
>OIGD01002248.1_pt1 | contig 15476 bp, 12 predicted proteins | sample 1582211 | NCBI WGS metagenome assembly OIGD01 (sample SAMN04414078, study PRJEB24778) | human gut metagenome | material: faecal | host: Homo sapiens
GCTTTGAGACCGATACCGGCTATCATCACTACGCCATTGATGTGGCACAAATCTATGAATTGGAGGTTTAAGACATGGCAACCATCGGTCTTGACAAACTCTATTACGCCAAAATCACCGAGGACGCAAGCGGCGAGGAAACCTACGCTTCTCCGGTGCAGCTGGCAAAGGCCATGACCGCAGAGCTTTCTGTGGAACTGGCGGAAGCGACTCTCTACGCCGACGACGGCGCGGCGGAGATCGTAAAGGAATTCAAAAGCGGCACGCTGTCACTCGGCGTGGATGACATCGGTGCGACCGCCGCGTCCGACCTGACAGGCGCGACCATCGACAAAAACGGCGTGGTCGTCTCCGCAAGCGAGGACGGCGGGGAGCCTGTGGCGGTGGGCTTCCGTGCGAAGAAGTCCAACGGCAAGTATAAATACTTCTGGCTCTATCGCGTGAAGTTCGGCATCCCGGCCACCAATCTCGCCACCAAGGGCGACAGCATTACCTTCTCCACGCCCACCATTGAGGGAACCATTCTGCGCCGCAATAAGCCGGACGCCAAGGGTGCGCATCCCTGGAAAGCGGAGGTCACCGAGGGTGATACTACCGTGACGGCGGCCACCATTTCCAACTGGTATAAGACGGTATACGAGCCGACCTATGCGGCATCACCCGAGAAATCCACTTAACGGAGGTAACTTATGATGGATAACGAAAGAACCGCAACCATTACCATCGGTGATGAGGAATACACCCTGCTGCTTACCACCAAGGCAACCAGAGAGATCGCCGGTCGCTACGGCGGTCTGGAAAACCTCGGCGAGAAGCTGATGAAGTCCGAGAACTTTGAAATGGCCATCGGAGAGATCGTGTGGCTCATCACGCTTCTGGCAAATCAGAGCATCCTCATTCACAACCTCAAGGATAAGGGGCATCCCAAGGAGCTGCTCACCGAGGATGTGGTGGAGCTTCTGACCACGCCCCTCGACCTTGCCGATTACAAAACCGCTATTACGGAAGCTCTCTATAAGGGCACCAAGCGGAATGTGGAAAGCGAGAAAGACTCAAAAAACGCGCAAGTCGGGTAACAGTCTCCGATGCAGAGCTGTTTACCCGGCTTCTTTATTACGGCCTTGCCCACCTCCATCTGTCACAGGATGAGGTGTGGCTGATGCCGTTTGGTCTGCTGTTGGATCTGTGGGAGTGCCACAAGCAGTATAACGGGCAGGCTGTTCCTGCTCACGAACACTACATTGACGATATTATCCCGGACGGCATTTAAGGAGGTGACGGTACATGGCAGACAGTTTCGGACTGAAGATCGGTCTTGAGGGCGAAAAGGAGTTCAAAAAAGCGCTGGCGGATATCAACCAGTCCTTCAAGGTGCTCGGCTCCGAAATGAAGCTCGCCACCTCTCAGTTCGATAAAAACGATAAATCCGTGGAGGCACTCGCCGCACGGAACAAGGTGCTGCGAAAAGAGATCGACGAGCAGACAACAAAAATCGACACCCTTCGCAAGGCTCTGCAGAATGCCGCCACCTCCTTTGGAGAGAACGACCGCCGCACCCAGAACTGGCAGATCCAACTCAACAATGCCGAAGCCGCTCTCAACGATATGAACCGTGAGCTGGACGAGAACGAGAAAGCCATCAAGGATGGCGGCAAGGCTGCGGAGGAATCCGGCAGTAAGTTTGAAGGCTTCGGCAAGGTTCTGAAAACCGTAGGTGTGGCGCTCGGTGCAGTTGCCGTCGCCGCAGGTGCCGCCGCCGTGAAGCTCGGCAAAGAGGTCATCGCCGCCTATGCAGACTATGAGCAGCTGGTCGGCGGCGTGGATACCTTGTTCAAGGACTCCTCGCAGGAGATCCAGCGGTACGCCGCCAACGCATACAAAACGGCAGGACTCTCTGCCAATGAGTACATGGAAACGGTCACGGGCTTCTCCGCAAGCCTGATCCAGTCTCTCGGCGGCGATACCGAGAAAGCCGCAAAGTATGCGGATATGGCAATCACGGATATGTCCGACAACGCCAATAAGATGGGCACGGATATGTCCTCCATTCAGAATGCCTATCAGGGTTTTGCCAAGCAGAACTACACGATGCTCGACAACCTCAAACTGGGCTACGGCGGCACAAAACAGGAAATGGAACGACTGCTTGCCGATGCGGAGAAGATATCCGGCGTCAAGTACGACATCTCCTCCTACGCAGATGTGGTGGAAGCCATCCATGTCATGCAGGAGAGCATGGACATTGCAGGAACGACAGCCAAGGAAGCGGAAGCCACCATTTCCGGCTCTGTCAATGCACTGAAATCCGCCGTGTCGAACCTCATCGTAGGTTTTGGTGATGCGGACGCTGACATGGAGCTGCTGTGCAACAACATGGTGGATGCCTTCAAGACCGTGGTGGCGAACATCACCCCGGTTATTGAGAACATCGTGGCAGCTCTGCCCACGGCGCTGGACGCTCTGCTGACGGCTGTGGGTGAACTGCTGCCCACACTGCTGGAAGCAGTCACCGAACTGTTCTCGCAGGTGCTGGAAACGCTGCTTTCTTTGCTTCCGCAGCTTATCCCGGCGGCGGTGTCTGCTCTCATGACCATCGTGAACACGCTGATCGAGAATCTGCCCCTGCTTATCGAGGCAGCGGTTCAGCTGGTGTCTACACTGGTGACAGGCATTGCGGATGCACTGCCCACGCTCATCCCGGCAGCGGTGCAGGCTATCGTCACCATCGTGCAAGGGCTGGTGGACAGCCTGCCGATGCTCCTTGACGCAGCCTTACAGCTTATAACAGGGCTTGCCCAGGGACTATTGGACGCACTGCCTGTGCTGATTGCAGCGCTGCCGGAGATCATCAATGGCATCATTACCTTTCTGCTGGACTCCATCCCGCAGATTATCGAAACAGGCATTCAGCTTCTGACCTCGCTTGTTGCCGCATTGCCGGATATCATTATGGCAATCGTGGAAGCCATTCCGAAAATCATTGATGGCATTATCAACGCGGTGCTAAATGCGATACCGCTCATTATTCAGGCAGGCATCGACCTGCTGATTTCGCTGATACAGGCTTTGCCGCAGATCATCACGACCATCGTGCAGGCGATTCCGCAAATCATCTCCGGCATTGTCAATGCCCTCATCGGGAACATCGACAAGATCATCATGGCAGGTGTGCAGTTGTTTGTTGCGCTGATTGAAAACCTTCCCACCATCATCGTGGAGATCGTCAAGGCCGTGCCGCAGATCATCACGGGCATCGTGAAAGCCTTCGGCTCTCTGATGTATAAGATCGTAGAAATCGGCGGCAACATCGTCAAGGGACTGTGGAGCGGTATTACCCAGCTTGCCTCGTGGCTGTGGGATAAGGTGTCCGGGTGGATCTCCTCCATCTGGGACGGCATCTGCGATTTCTTCGGTATCCATTCGCCCTCGAAAGAGATGGCGTGGGTCGGTGAAATGCTGGTCAAGGGTCTGGCTGGCTCCATTGACGACAACGGCGATGAAGCGGTCAAAGCCGCAGAAGAAATGGCGGAGGACATCAACGGTGTCATGGGCGACCTTGCTCACGATATGCAGACGGCTCTGCCCACCGACTTTGACGTGAACGGCTCTATCCGCACAGCAGTGGACGGTCTGACCGGCAAGGCGGCGTCCGTTTTCACCATCGCTCTGAACATCGCCACCTTCAACAATTACAGCAGCGAGGACATCCGTCAGCTCACCAATGAAGTCATGGAAACGGCGAACCAGTTCGCCCAGCGGAAAGGAGTGGTATTCGCATGAGCTATTTCACCTACAACGGCCGCAGTTCCGCTGATTTCGGTCTGCATATCGAGAAGAAGGACGTGTTCTCCGCACCGGAGTACGATGCGGAGTTCATCTCCATTCCCGGCAGAAGCGGTGACATCATCAATCCGAACCGCCGCTTTGCCAACATCAAGGTGACCTACACAGTGTTCCTCGCTCGGAAGAATATAGCCTCACTTGCCGCTGTCCTGCGGGATATTAAGGGCTGGCTTTATTCCGAGCCGGACAGATACCACGAAATCACTGACTCCTACGATGTGGAGTATTTCCGCTACGGCGTCATCTCCGGCAGTCTGGACATTGAGGAGCAGCTGAACAAGGTCGGAAGTTTTACGGTTACCTTCAACTGCAAGCCTTATAAGTACAGCCTTGCGGGACAGGAAACGGTGTCGGCTGACGCCTCCGAACTGACGATTACCAATCCGACGGCGTTTGAGAGCCGACCGTACATCAAGCTCTATGGCAGCGGTACGGTGGTAATAATGATACAGCCCCAAGGTCGAGGTATGATGATTTCCGATCTGGATGAGTACATCGAGATTGACAGTGAGCTGATGAACTGCTTCAAGGACACCGTTCTCAAAAACGACACTGTCAAAGGAGCAGAGTTCCCGATTCTCAAACCAGGTGTTTGCACCATCAACTGCACCGGCAATGTGACGAGGATCGAGGTCATTCCGAGGTGGTGCTGTCTATGATCCCTGTACTCTACGCCGCAAATACTGCGGATTTTTCCTCATTCGGTATCGGCGTGTTGACGGACACCATCTCCTGCGAGGTCACCGAGGAGCGAAACGGCGTGTTTGAGTGCCTGCTCAAATACCCGGTGAGCGGTCAGCACTATGGACTTATCACCAAGGAGTGCATCATCAAGGCAAAGCCCAACGACACGGCCACCGATCAGGCATTCCGCATTTATCGCATTACGAAGCCGCTGAACGGCATCGTCATGATCTACGGTCAGCACATCTCCTATGACCTCGCCAATGTTCCGGTGATGCCGTTTTCGACCGAGAGCCGTTCTCCGCAGCTCATTCTCTCCCAACTTCTTGCCGGAGATACACGCTTCACGGGCTGGACGGACTATTCGGACGCAAAGGCATTTTCTGTTACGCAACCGAAAAGCGTCCGTGCCTGCCTCGGAGGCACGGAAGGTTCTATGCTCTCTAAATGGTACGGCGAATTTGAGTGGGACAACTTCACGGTAAAGTTCCATTCGCACCGTGGGCAGAAGACCGGCGTGGTCATTGAATACGGCAAGAACCTCACCGCATTGGAGCAGGACGAGGACAACAGCGGTGTGTATACCGCACTGCTCCCGTATGCCGTGTACACGCCGGAAGGTGCGGACACCGAAACGGTGGTCACGCTGCCGGAGGTCACGCTGCCAATTGTTACCTCAGAAATCATCCGCGATAAAACCCTCATCATGGATTTTACCGATCAGTTCGGCAGCGACACTGTTATCACGGAAGAAGCACTACGCACCAAGGCAAGCAGCCATATCAATGCAAATCCGCTGGGGACGACTATTCCCACGGTGAAGGTGTCCTTTGAACCGCTCTGGAAACAGCCGGAATACTCGGCGCTGCTGGAACGGGTCAACCTCTGCGATACCGTCACCATTCGGCATTCACTGCTTGGTGTCAGCGTGTCGGCTATGGTCATTGAAACCGTGTATGATACCCTTGCTGAACGGTATAAGAGCATTTCCCTCGGTCAGAGCAAGTCCAGTATGATCACCACCATCTCTGAGGTGCAGTCCACGGTGGATAAGGTGGAGTCCACGGTGGGACGTTTTCCGAAGCTATTACAGACCGCCATCGGCAAGGCCACCGGGCTTATCACCGGCCAGAGCGGCGGCTATGTGGTTATTAACACAGACAGCGAAAGCGGGCAGCCCTACGAGCTGCTCATTCTGGACGCTCCCTCCATTGACGAAGCCGTGAATGTCTGGCGGTGGAATGTGGGCGGCTTGGGCTTCTCCCATAACGGCTACAACGGCCCCTATGAAACCGCCATCACGGCAGACGGTCAGATCGTCGCAGACTTCATCACCTCCGGCTCTCTGGTGGCGAACATCATCAAGGCCGGCGTTATCCAATCACAGGATGGCTCGTCATGGTGGGACTTGGAGAGCGGCGAAGTGGTACTCCGTGCGTATGTCTCAACGGACGAGTTTGTGGAGAAAACAGCCTATCTCCAGCAGACCATCGATGGGCTGAACAGCTATGTGGCGACCCTTACCGAAACGGTGGAAACAGTGTCCAACGACCAGGGCGTCCTGGAGGAACGGGTACTGAACTCCGAAAGCCGTGTTTCGGAGCTGGAACACACCGTGGATGGACTGTCCGTCACCATGCAGGAGCAGTACATCGGTGGCATCAACTATGTGCAGAATTCCTCCGGGCTGAACGGCATCACGGACGATTGGAGCTACTCCGGTACGGTGAAAACGGATGCCTCCACAGATACGCAAAACAACACCGTTTCCGACTCCTGCTTTGTGTTGGGGGCTTACTCCTCGTTGTCGCAGTACATTCGAGGTGTGGTTCCCGGCACTTATACGATCTCAGTTCGGGCAAAGAAAACCTCGACCATGTCCGGGTATTTCTATGTGACCTACAACGGGAACAAAACCAAGTACCTGTTCAATAAGTCCACGGCGTTTGACTGGACGGATTACTCCGTAACGCTCACGGATGTGACCGACCCCACGTTGTGTATTTACTGCTACTGTCGGGATGCGTCCATTTATCTCGCCGACATCATGATCTCCGAAGGAGCGATTCCCCGAAAGTGGACGCCTGCACCCAACGAGATTTACACCAGCGAGGTCAAAATCGACAAGCGTGGCATCGAGGTATCCAACAGCGCATCGTCCCAGCGGACGGTCATCACGAACACGGAGTTCGCCGGTTACTACAATGATGAGGTGATTTTCACCCTGAACAAGGACGAAACGCAGACTAAGAAAACCACGGTGGATGGCGAGCTGACCGTGGGAAAAACGAAGTTTGTCCCGATGCCGACAGCGTCCGAAGGGCTGAACATCGTCATTCTGGATTAAGGAGGGAAAGCTATGGCAACTTGGAAAAGCGCAGCATACGATGGGCGCTATCTTCAACTGGACATTTCAGAAAGCGTGAATGTGGTCGGTAACAGCTCGACACTTTCCTGGACGCTGACCTCTACCGGTGGCGCATCCACTTACTACACCATTGACACGACCACTGTAACGATCAATGGTACGACCGTATACTCAAAGGACCGAACCTATTGGGATGACCGTGTTTTCCCGGCAAAGAAAGGTTCTGTCAGTGGCACGATTACTGTAGCTCACGACAGCAACGGCAGCAAAACGATTGCGGTCGGATTCTCGACCCGTGTTTATATCTACGGTTCTCAGGAATACGGCGGCAGCATGACGCTGACTACCATTGACCGCTCTGCTCCCACAGTTACATTCAGTACATCGAATGTCACGGCAAACGGGTTCAAAATCTCCGCGACATCCTCGGCCACGGCGGACGTCTGGCAGTACAGCACAAACGGCGGTTCGAGCTGGACGCAGTTCTCAACGACCGCATCCACCAGTGCCAGCGTAACATTGTCCTCACTTTCGCCGAACACAAGCTACACGGTGAAGGTGCGGGCACGGCGGCAGTACAACCAAGTCTATGGCACCTCTGGCAGCTCCACGGTGAAAACACTGGGAGGTGCAGTGGTAAACAGCGTCAGCACGGTGACCGCAGACAATGCCAGAGTGACCATCACCCTCAATGTCACCGTGTACGAACCGTCTTACATCAATTCTCTGGCGATCAAAAGCGGGAACACGACCATCCTGACCGTTACCGGGCTTGCATGGACGAAGGGTACGGCAAACCGCTCGGTCACCCTGTCATCAGCACAGAGAACCACGCTGCTCAATTGGATGGCATCGATGAAGTCCTTCACGGGAACCTTTGCCGTTTCCTCCTTCAGCGGCTCAACGCAGATCGGCAGCACATCAAGCAAGACCGCCACGGTGCAGACTACGGCGGCAAACTCTGCTCCGACCATAAGCGGATTCACTTATGCCGACAGCTACACGACCACAAAGAACCTCACGGGGAACGACCAGTTATTCGTGCAGAACTACTCGACTCTCAAGGTTACGCCGGGAACGGCAACTGCAAAAAACGGTGCCAGTATTTCCAACTACACAGCTTCCTGCAACGGGCTGTCATCCTCTAACACTACCGGCTCTGCCTTATCTGTTGGAAAGATCGCCAAGTCCGGCAGCGTAACGGTCACGTTCACGGTCACGGACTCCCGCGGTTATACCGCCAGCGTTTCCCAAACTATTACGGTCATCCCATACGCAAAACCGAAGGTGTCCTCGGTGACGCTCCGACGAACCAACGACATTGAAGCGGAAATGCAGCTCAAATTCAGCGGCTCTATTTCTGCTGTGACCGTAGACGGGACGCAGAAAAACAGCGTGGTTTATGTGCGGTATCGGTACAAGAAAACCAGTGAGAGCAGTTACGGCAGCTACACCAGCATCTATTCCGGCACAACAAAAAGCGGAACCTCTTTCAGCTACTCCAATTTGGAACTGTGCAGTCTGGATGCAAACAGCTCCTACGACTTTCACTTACAGATCCAAGACAAGCTCTATTCCTTGAGCAGTCTGGATCTGTATTTTACTGTCCCGCAGGGTACGCCGCTCATTGCGCTTCGGAAAAAGAAGGTCGGCATCAACACACCGGATCCGCAAGCCACGCTGGATGTTGCCGGGGATATGCGTGTTGACGGCTCACCCCTTGCGGATTTTGTCATTCAGCAAGGGACAAGCGGCATCTGGAATTACCGTAAATGGAAAAGCGGTACAGCGGAATGTTGGGGTCAGTATTCCTTTACGACCGCCATTTCGACGGCATGGGGCGTGCTCTATGAGAGCGGCGCAATTGCGCTCCCTAATTTTCCGTTTACCTTCGCGGAAATTCCTCATGTCCATATCTCCACGGAGAACAGCAATTACGCCATGTTTGTGGAGCGAGGCAGTTCGAGTAGCTGGTCTACAACGACCAACCCCGGAAAGATATTTGCCGTAAGACCAAATACGGTACCATCGGCAACCTACAAAGTATCAATCTATGCTATCGGAAAAGCGTGACGCTCCGGCGTCACTTTTTTTTCATACCCATTTTTAATTTCAAAGGAGGACAAACAACATGAAAGAATTCTGGACGACCATTCAGGTGGTGTTCGCCGGCATCGGCGGCTGGCTCGGATGGTTCTTGGGAGGATGTGACGGCTTGCTTTATGCGCTTCTGGCTTTCGTAGTCATCGACTATGTGACCGGCATCATGTGCGCCGTGGTGGATAAGAAGCTGTCCAGCGAAGTCGGATTCAAGGGCATTTTCAAAAAGGTGCTCATCTTCGCTCTGGTCGGCATCGGGCATATTCTCGACACCCGCGTCATCGGCAGCGGCTCGGTGATGCGTACCGCCGTCATTTTCTTCTACCTGTCGAATGAGGGTGTGTCTCTGTTGGAGAATGCCGCATATCTGGGACTGCCCATTCCGCAGAAGCTGAAATCCGTGTTGGAGCAGCTTCACGACCGTGCCGAAAAGGAGGATGAATAACATGGCTTACACGAACAGTTCCTTGGTATCCTACACCAAACTTAGTCCGAACCACTCCGGACAGCGCACCCACAGCATTGACCGCATCACGCCGCACTGCGTGGTAGGTCAGTGTAGCGTGGAAACGCTGGGCAACATCTTTCTGCCTGCATCCCGGCAGGCAAGCTGCAACTACGGCATCGGCGTCGATGGGCGGGTCGGGATGTATGTGGAAGAGAAAAACCGCTCTTGGTGCTCCTCTTCCGCAGCCAACGACCAGAGAGCCGTCACCATTGAGTGCGCCAGCGACAATACCGAGCCGTATGCGTTCAAGGATGTGGTGTACAAGAGACTCATCGAGCTTTGCACCGATATCTGCAAGCGCAACGGCAAGACGAAGCTACTCTGGCTGGGAGATAAGACCAAGACGCTGAACTACAGCCCGAAATCCGATGAGATGGTGCTGACCGTCCACAGATGGTTTGCGAACAAGAGCTGTCCCGGCAATTGGATGTATGCCCGCATGGGCGATCTGGCATCCAAGGTCACTGCAGCTCTCGGCAGCGAGGTGAAGCCGGTCGAACCGACCAAGCCAACCGGCACAATCAAAGCTGGTGACCTCGTAACCATCACGGGAAGCACCTACTATAACGGCAAATCCATTCCCGGCTGGGTGAAGAAGCTCCGCTGGTATGTGGTAGAGGTCAGCGGCGACCGCACGGTCATCAACAAGGACGAATCCGGCAGATACTCCATTATGTCGCCGGTCAAGACCTCGGCGCTTGCCGTGGCTGGCACGAAACCCGCCGAGGACTACCGCATTCATACCGTGGTACATGGTGACACGCTCTGGGGAATTGCAAAGACCTACCTCGCAAGCGGAGCCCGCTACACAGAGATCGTTAAGCTCAACGGCCTAAAATCATCTGTCATCTATACGGGGCAGAAACTTAAGATCCCGCAGAAGTAAGTGAGGTGCAGCTATGAGTGATAGGACAAAGGTGAAAATCGCGTTAGCTGAAGCAATCACTACACAGCTCTGGGTAAAAGGACTGATCACGCAGAAACAGCGCGAAAAAATCAATAACATCAGCCAGAAAGCCCTTAGAAAGGCAAGTTGATAATTCTTTGTGTTCTTTCGCTTTTGGGCTGGACTTTCTAAGAGTCCTCTGGTATCTTTACCCCCGCCTCCAATGGCGGGGGTAAAAAAATACGTTGGTTCGAGTCCAGCACATAGAAAGGAGAAAGAACGACATGAAAAAAACACGGGCAGTCGCATATATCCGTGTATCGACGGAGCGAGATGCACAGCTGCATAGCTACGAATTCCAAGAGCACTACTGGCAGAGTGCATTCGAAGATGACCCGAATACAGACCTCATCGGTATCTATGCAGACAAGGGCATCAGCGGACACAGCGTACAAAAGCGCCCAAAGTTCCTTGTGATGATGCAGGATGCACGGGAGCACAAGTTCGACAAAATCTATACGAAATCCGTATCCCGCTTCGCACGGAATACAACGCAGCTGCTGGAAGCTGTCAGAGAACTCCGTGACCTCGGTATCGAGGTGGTATTTGAGAACGAAAACATCCACACATTCCAGCCGACAAGCGAAATCTTCTTGACGATCGCAGCGACGATTGCAGAAAACGATCTGGAGGTAGATTCGGCACGACAGCGCTGGTCAATTCAGCATCGCTGCGAAAATGGCTGGATCAGCGTCGGCAGCGGGCTCTTCGGCCTGAAGCTGACAGCGGATAATGAATTGGAGATTGTGCCAGAAGAGGCGGCAGTAATTCGATACATCTACGAATCCTACGTGGACGGCGGCATTGGGTCAAAGAAAATTGCGGATACGCTCAATGCAGCATGCGTCCAAAGCCGGAATGGGTATCCGTGGGATGCGAAGCACATCATCGGCTTACTGCGAAACGAAAAATACAAGGGCGATGTGATCATGGGGAAATCGGTCAGGCACTTCGGGGAATACCATAAGAACCCAAACGCCGAATATGCACCTCGCTACTACATGGAAGGCACACACGAGGCAATCGTTGATAGAGATACGTGGGAAGCCGCACAGCGCATATTGGAAGAACGCAGCAGAAACCACTGCCGGACAAGAATCGCACACAGCTTCACCGGCATGATAGAATGCGGCTGCTGCGGAAAAAATTATCTGCACAAGGTCAATAACAGCCAGTGCAAATGGCAGACAGACATCTGGGCATGCCGCACATATCTGAGAGATGGAAAAAAAGCCTGCGGCAACAGCCGAATCAAGGACACTGTGCTCAAGGAGAAATTCATATCCGCCTACAATGAATTTATCGAGCGCAGGCCGCAGGGCGATTCAATGGTAGCACTGCAGGAAGTGCTCGAAGACCTGCGGCAGCAGGAGCAGGAGCTCGCAGAGCTCATGATGCAGAGGCTGATCCCGAAGGCGGCATACGAGGAAGAACGCAAAAGCGTAAAAATGCAGATCACTGACATCAGTGAAAAGATATCTGAACGCAGGGCAAAACGTGTGCCCGAAAGCGAGTATGTGCCGATTACAGAATTCAGCGAAGAAAAAGCAAAACGATTTCTATCGAAGGTCGTCGTGACAATGTTCACGGTGACCTTCGTGTTCTATAACGGAGCGAAAATAACGCGCAGCTACGATAATGGGCAGCCCGGGAACAAAGTCGGGTGGAACAAAAAGAAGGAGGAGTCATAATGGCAACGGCGACAAGAAGAGTAGTACGAACCATGCCGCAGATGTTTATCGATGTGGCGGATAACCAATCTGAGCGGCTGCAGGTGGCGGCATACGCCCGAGTGTCCACCGAAAAAGAAGAACAGGAGGACAGCTTCGAGCGGCAGGTCGAGCACTACAAACAGCTGATCTACTCAAAACCAGAGTGGCAGTTCGTTGATGTCTATGCGGATCCCGGCATCAGCGGGACGCGAGCAGAAAAAAGACCGGACTTCCTCCGCATGATTGAGGACTGTCGCGCGGGGAAAATACAGAAAGTGCTGGTTAAGAGCATTAGCCGCTTCGCTCGGAATACTGTCGATGCGTTGCAATACATCAGAGAGCTCAAGGATCTCGGAATCAGCGTGTACTTCGAGAGTGAGAACATTGACACGCTGACACCCGGAGGCGAAGTACTCCTGACAATCCTCGCGGCTATGGCCGAACAGGAAAGCCGCACGATCAGTAGCAACATTAAGTGGGCATGGCAGCGGAAGTTCCAGAAAGGCGACGTCATACTGAATACAGGACTCATGCTCGGATACCGAAAGATCGGAAAAGATGATGAAGGCCACGATGTATATGAGATCAACGAAGAAGAGGCGGAAATCGTCAGAAGGATATACCGGGAGTTCATCGCCGGGTACTCTATTACGCAGATCGCAAAGCGGCTACAGGCGGATGGAGTCAAAACCAAGCTCGGCAAGGAAAACTGGCGGCACAATGTCATCGAGAGCATCCTCACGAATGAGAAATATACAGGCAATGCGCTACTCGGCAAGACGTTCAAACCGGACGTGCTCACAAAGTACCGACAGAAAAACGACGGCAAGAAAGCGCCGATCTACTATGTCGAAGGATCGCACCCAGCAATCATTGAAAAAGGGTTGTTCGATCTGGCACAGCAAGAGATGCAGCGAAGAAGAGATGCAAATGACAATAAGGTCGGTGGCGGCAGGTATAGCAGCCGCTATCCATTCAGCGGGATGCTCGTATGCGGTATCTGCGGATCCAAGCTACGCAGGCAGGTACGAACAATGGGCAGTGGAAAGCGGACGGCATCATGGGGCTGCTGCAATAGGATAAACAATGGTCGAGCAGCATGCGACAGCCATCATGTCAATGAAGATGTGTTGGAGGCAACTTACCTCACCGCAATGCGAAGGCTCGTCGATAGTGCTGAAGAAGTAGTCGAGGTGGTAAGGGACGGCACTGAGCTCGCACTGGAACCGGAAAACAAAGCAGCAATGGAAAGGATCGATGAAGAAACCATTCAGCTGCAAGAAGCCGCGCTCGCACTGCACAAGGCAAAGCAGCGGATGGAAATCGGGGCTGTGGAATATGCATCACGGGTCAAAGAGTACAGTGAGCGTATGAAGGAACTGGAGGCCGAACGCAATGAGCTGCAAGGCACGGCAGCCAAATATGCCGAGGTCAGGATGTGGCTCGATACCTTCATAGAGCAAACGATGCAAAGTGATACGCTCACCACGGTAGATGGCACAACGATGAAAATGCTTGTCGATAGGATACACGTCAGGAACGACGGCATTGTGGTCGAATTCAAATGCGGCGTAGCAATCGAGCAGGAATATGTGAAATGAGAAAACGAGCCGCCAGCGGGAAAAGCACATCCTGCTGGCGGTTATCATTTTGGCTTTTTTCCATTGGTTTTCGTATCATTACGGCGCTCTTTCACAACAAAACCACCGTTTTCGTATTGAAAACGGTGGTTTTTCTAACTTTTTTGGTTAATCCTTTGGGAGGACTCGGGCAATTTAAGTCCTTTCAAAAGCGCAAACACATGCTGCGGAAAATGGCCGCAGGGGTGTATTTATTTTGTGAGGATCTTTACGGCGGCGCGGGCAGCTGACGCAGCATCCGGCGTGTAAATATCGGCGCCGATCTCCGCGCAGAAGCTCTGGCTGATGGGCGCGCCGCCCACCATGACGGTGACCTTGTCGCGGATGCCGGCCCTTTCGGAAAGCTCCACGATCTGCCGCATCTCCTGCATGGTCGTCGTCAAAAGCGACGAGCAGGCGATGATGTCGCAGCTGTGCTCCCTGGCCGCCTCGACAAAGCGCTCCGGCGGGACGTCCGCCCCCAGATCATATACCTCGATGCCGCTGCCCTCGAACATGATCTTCACCAGATTTTTGCCGATGTCGTGCAGGTCACCCAGCACCGTGCCGATGCAGGCGGAGCCTATGGAGCGGCGGCTGCCGTCGGCGCTGACCATGTGCGGCTTGAGTACGGCGGTGGCCGCCGCCATACAGCGGGCGGCGATGAGCATTTCCGGCACAAATGCGCGGTTTGCCGAAAAGTCCTCGCCCAGCTCGTTCATGCCGGCGATTAGCCCGCCTGAGAGAATGTCCTGCGCGTCCACGCCGCCGCCAAGCGCTTCGTCAATAAGGGTCAACAGCTTTTTCTGCTGCCCCCGCTTTATGGCCGCAGCGATCCTGGTCAAAATATCGCCCTCCGCCTTCTCGTCCTTGGCCGCCGGCTGGGTGGCCGCGCCGGCAGCGTCCAGCTTGCGGCGGGGGATCTCGGGCAGGTCGAAATGGGGCATGTGAAGCTCTGCGTTATAGCGGTCGATGGCGAGGTCAATGTACTGATCTATGTGCGGGTACACTGCCCCGGGCATGCCGTAGGTTATCGAGGGGATGAAGTGTCCGCCGGGGCAGCAGTCCCGCAGCGTTTTCTCGGCGTAGACGGTGATCTCCTCCGGCGTGGCGTCCGCGCGGTCGATGGCGGCGCCCATGCCGCCCATGAGAACGAGCCTGCCCTTGAGGCGGCGCTGCAGGGCGGGGATGTTGTTCTCCGGCAGGGTACCCTGCCAGACCTGTATGCCGATGTCCGCCATGTCGTCCACGATGTCGGCCAGATACGAGTCGGCGTGGTGGATGGCGATGCAGCCGCGGGAGCGGATATAGCCATAAAAGCGGCGGTATGGCTCTTTGAAGAACGCGCGCCACATGTCCGGCTTCATGAAAAGCGCCGATTTTGTGCCCCAGTCGTCGTGGGAGAAGATGACATCCGGCTGAAGATTGTCGATGAGCAGCTGCACATAGCGAAGGCGATACTCGGTGATGTACTCGATAAGCTCGTGCATTTCCTCCGGATGCTCATAAAGCGCCGTGAGCGTGTTTTCAAAGCCCATGAGGAAGTGGCACTGCTCAAAAATGCCCGTGCCCATGAAGCCCGCGACCAGCTGCTCGTCTCCGGCTGCGGCGCGCGCCTTGGCGCGGCACTCCTCCCAGCCCTCGGTGCAGTTTGCGGCGATGTCCGGTGCGTGGACATACTCACGCCAGCGGGTGA
>OIGD01002250.1_pt1 | contig 15467 bp, 14 predicted proteins | sample 1582211 | NCBI WGS metagenome assembly OIGD01 (sample SAMN04414078, study PRJEB24778) | human gut metagenome | material: faecal | host: Homo sapiens
ATTTTTTTATAAAGTAATCTATCTTTTTCATCTTTAGAACCACATAATCTTGCAAAATAATTGTTTAATGTTTTTTTTGATTTTATACCTACATATAAAAAACTTGAACAAGCTCCAAAATTTGCACAGACTAAACAAGCAATTTCTTATATGGCTAATTCAAATGCATTTGCAAATCCTTCTGAGTCTTCTAAAGATCCTAATTTTGGGCTTAATTATTTAGTTTTAGATAGGTTGCTTAAAGCTTCAAATTTAAATATTGGTAAACAAAAAAATATCCATAATTTTAATAGGTTATCAGAAATTTTAAGGAGCCTTTCAGAAGTAGATGAAAATGACATGAGAAATCTTACAATAAGGCAACATTATACTTCAAAAAATTTAGCTTCGGAGGTTTATAATACGATTAAATACTTGTCAGATGCCGAGCAAGATGAAATATTGAACTCTTTTAATATGTACTTAATAGATGACGGGACTGGACAAGGTTGTGTGGATGATAAAATTAACGAGTCACATTTAACCATTTTCGGCTATCCAAAAAATCATTCATCAATGGATATATCAATTAATTCACCATTAATCAATAATATTTTTGCAATTGAGCAATTTAATCAAAGATTTAACAGCATAAATAATCTTGAAATTGGAACAGAAAATGAAAATTTAAATGGTTGTATCAGAATTATAATTGAGACTTATCCTGAATTGATTACTATGTTTGATACTTCATTAAAACAACAAAACGGGCTTGAAACTTTAAAAAATATCATACTATCCGTAAAAGATTTATATCTTGATGATTTATTCACAGATTTAGATGCTGGTAAACAGAATGTTCTTATTTCTGCAATTATTTTAAATAATATTTCTCAAAGCAACGAAGAGGATGAACACGACAGAATTATTCATAATGCACATGATGCGTTTTCAATTACTAATAAATATTGTAATCTTGAAAATAGAAAATTAATAGGGAATTTAATATTGGTAAATACCGAAAAAGATATGATAGATTATGCTTGTGGATTAGAACATTCTTGTAATCCAGATGTTGAAGAAGTTGATTCTATAGATAAAGATAGTCAAATTGATGAAGCTATATTTATAGAAGATAAAATTGATGATTCTGTTGCGACTATATTCAAAGGAGAGCAAATAACTTTATATTATTTGTTTCAAAAGTATGGACGAAATAATGAAATTTCTCCTGAAAAGTTTCATAAATTGAAAAATTTTGCAGCTATAGCAAATAATATTGATTTAATAATAAGAGCTGCTCTTGATATTACAATACTTCCTAATAATGCAAATCTTCTTTATTTTAATTGTAAAAATAAAAATGCAAGCTGTATTCGGGATGGAATTCTTACTAAAGATAAAAATGGCTTTATAATAATTGATATTGCCAAAATGCAAAATGAAGAAATACCAGAAGAAAAACAAGAAAAATATTTTGAAGAAATGGGGATAAATTGTAAAAGTGTTGAGGATTTTAAATTACTTGTACATTCTAGTTATGACTTAGAATCGCATTTATCGACAGCGGAGCATCATTGTAAATTTTTCAATTGTGATCCATATCGAGCTATAGCTGACATGAAAAGTATGGAGTCTCATCAAATTGGTTATCAAAGATTGTGCACATCTTTTATATCAAATGATAATAATTGGCTCTTTTGTGCTGTAAGAGTTGGTTTTATTATAAATCCTGAGAAAACTATATTTTTAGATGAATCTATGGATGACTATGGTATTGCTTCAAAAGATGCTTATTCGGCTCATAGAATCAATAAAATATTTGCTTCTTATTTCGTATCAAATGAACAAGATAATATAGAAATAGAATCATTGAATATGAATGAAGTTAAACAAATATATAACGAAGCTATTGAAATTATAAGAGATGATATGCTTTCGCCTTCAAATCAATATACCGAAGTAAGTGTTGCAAATATTGATGTTGCTGGAATTGTAATAGATGGTGCACAAGAAACTAACTATGATAATATGTATGATATTTTAAAAGAACCACCTATTGAAAATTATATAAAAATGAAGAATATTCCGATAATAAGAATAAATTTAAATACTACGGAAGAATACGAAGAAAATAGCAGTGATTAATACAAAATATATTAATAAATTTCGAGGAAAATAGATTTCATGTTATAATAAGTGTTATGAGTTATGAAGTAAAGACACCATTTGATAATAAGATTGTATCTATACCACAAAGAAATGGTAAAGATACTATAATAGCCGCCATTGAGTCAAGTTGCGACGAGATGGCTTTTGCAATAGTTAAAAACGGCCGTAGCGTGTTGGCAAATGTTGTAGCTTCCCAAATAAAAACACATAAAAAATATGGTGGTGTAGTACCAGAAGTCGCTGCACGTGAACATTTAAATTCATTGGTTATGGTAATTGAAGAGGGATTTAATCAGGCTGGATTAAAAGGTGATGATATAACTGCTTTTGCTTCTACTGTTGGTCCTGGTCTTGTCGGGTCGTTGATAGTCGGTGTGAATGCTGCTAAGGCCCTTAGCCTTACTTATAATAAACCCTTTATCGGGGTAAATCACTTAAAAGCTCACGTTTGTGCGAATTATATTGATACTGATTTAAAACCTCCATTTATTGCTCTTTTAATTTCAGGCGGTCATACCCAAATATTAAAAGTTGATGATTATAATTCACAAACAATTTTGGGCGGCACCATTGACGATGCTATTGGTGAAGTATACGATAAAGTGGCAAGATTGATGGATATTGAGTATCCAGGCGGTCCTAATCTTGATAAAATGGCAGAATTTGGTGATAAAAATCGATTTCAATTTACAAAGGCAAAAGTTGGTGAGTTTGATTTTAGTTTTTCTGGTACAAAAACTGCAGTTCTTTATCTTATACAGAAACTTAAAAAAGAATATGGCGAGGAATATCCCAAAAATGATATTGCTGCATCTTTTCAGGAAAATGTTACAAGCATTTTATATGAAAAAACTATTAATGCTGCTAAAAAATACAGCATAAACCAAATTGTTATAGCAGGTGGTGTTGCAGCAAATAGTGAAATAAGAAAAAAATTTTTTGATTTAAATAGTTATAAAGTTTATGCTCCAATAATGAAATACTGTACAGATAACGCATCTATGGTGGCGTCCTGCGCTTATTTTTTGAATAATGATATGAATAATCTTGATATTGAAGTGTTTTCACGTTTATAAAAATTTAGATTTGCCCCTATTGTTTTAACTTTTTTTTAAAGTTATAATAATATTTGAAAATGATTGGGAAAAATATAAATTGATTTTAGAAAATATAAATAAATCAGATACAATAAAAGATATTGTAAATGAAACAAGCTTGAAACATATTGCAATAATTATGGATGGCAACCGCAGATGGGCCAAAGAACGTTTTTTACCAACAGCAATGGGTCATAAAGAAGGTGTAAATGCTTTAAAACGAACATTAAAAGCTTGCAAAGACTATGGTATAAAGTATTTGACAGTTTATGCTTTTTCAACTGAAAACTGGAACCGTTCAAAAGATGAGGTTGAATTTTTAATGAAACTTTTATTCCAGACAATAAAAGATGAAATATTGGATTTAAATAAAAATGAAATAAAAGTTAAGTTTATTGGCGATTTGTCAAAACTCAGTGATAGTCTTCAAAATTTGCTATATCAAACTGAAAATGACACAAAAAATAATAATGGGGTTAATCTTCAAATAGCATTTAACTATGGTTCAAAAAATGAAATAGTTAATGCTGTTAAAAGGATTATTAAAGATGGCATTAAAGCTGAAGATATAGATGAAGATCTAATATCTAATTATCTATATACAGCACACATCCCTGACCCTGATTTGCTTATCCGTACAGGTGGTGAGATGAGAATAAGTAATTTTTTAACATATCAAAGTGCTTATAGTGAAATTCTTGTGCTTGAAAAATATTGGCCGCAATTTGATGAAAAAGAACTTGCAAATGCATTAATCGAATTTAAAAGACGCAATCGTCGTTTTGGTGCATGATGAAATTTATCCTAGCAACAACAAATAAAAACAAACTTTCTGAAATAAATGACATTTCAAAAAACTATGGGATAAATTTTGAGTTGCCGCAAATTCCTTTTGAAGTTGTTGAAGATGGAAAGACATTGTATGAGAATGCTTTGAAAAAAGCCCAAGCATTGGTTGAACTTCAAGGCGATGGTCAGGGGAATGCGTTGAAAAAAGCTGAATTTTACCCTAAAGGGTACCCTCCCTTATACGGTTCAACTTCGTTTCACCTACAAGAGGAGCTGTTGGTAGGGCGGAGTCGAGCGAATTCGAGCGAGCCCGTAACTGGCAATACCAATCGGTGGCTTAAGCTTCTTTCCCGCCTGTGGCATCCGCCCTCATTTCATTCGGGCGTCTTTCCTACGGCGGTCATTAACCACTTCGCTTTATACTCGGAAGCTGGATCGCTTTCTCGTCTAAAGCTCCGCACGGCTTGCGCTTTTTTTTCGCTCCTGTGGAGTTTTCTTCGAAAACTCCTACATCGCCCATTCATAGGCTCCGTTTGTATTTCGCTGTTGCCTTAGCGTCAGACGAAATTACAAACTCGCTTTGGCTTACGCCTTTTTTCCGCATTCCCCCGATTGTTGGCGTTGAAGTCCAATCGGAGGCTTGGGTTTCTTTCCCGCCTGAGGCATGCCGTCTTCACTGTCTTGAAGCCGTCTAGCCACGGCGGTCATTAATTGTTTCAAACAAAACCTGAAACTGGGTCGTTTCAGCTTTTGTTTTTCACACAGCTTACGCGTTTTTTATACCAGGTTAACGGTATTTTTTTCTGCTAAGAATTTGCTTACTTTATCCATCAAAGCCTGCTGACTTATTCCATGAATTACACTACTATTTTTTCTTATTTCTTCATATATTACATCAAGACTTGTGTTATAAGCATAGGCTAATTCTTCAATTTTAGTTTGAAGCTCCTGTGGTGTTACCTGAATATTTTCATCTTGAGCTATTTTAGCTATAATTAACGTGTTTTTAATTCGGTTTTTAGCTTCATCTTTTATATTCTGCATTAATTCAGGATTTTTTGCTTCAAGCAGCTTGCCAAATTCAACACCTGAGCCACTTTGAAATTTAGCCGCATATTCGTTTAATAAATTACGAGACTCACGCTCTACCATTGCATCTGTTACTTCAACTTCGCCTAATTTCATAACCTCGTCAAATATTTTCTTTTCTTTGCGGCGAATATTTTCTTTTTCTTCGTACTCACTTAAGTATTTTTCAATATCAGCCTTAAGCTCGTCTAAAGTTTTAAAACTTGAAACTTTTTTTGCAAATTCGTCATTTAGTTCAGGCATTACCTTTGATTTTATTTCGTTTATTTTTATATTAAATACTGCATCTTTGCCTTTTATTTTTTCATCATGATAATCGTCAGGGAATTTTACATTTATGTCAAACTCTTCATTCAAATTATGTCCTACTATAGCTTCTGCAAATCCAGGTATAAATGCAGAGTTAGCTAAATCAAGCAAATAGTCTTTACCATCGCCATGTTCAATAGGTTCACCATCAATATATCCTTTAAAATCAATAACAACACTATCTTCACTAGTTGCTGTTTCATGTTCTGCTGTTTTAAGTTCTGCACTTTTTTTAACTAAATTATCAAGTTCTTCCTGAACATCATTTTCTTTTCTTGTATATTTTTCAGTTTCAAAAGTTAAGTCTTTATAGTTTTCAATTTTGACTTCGGGTCTTAATTCTACTTCTGCTTTAACAGTGACAGGTTCATTATTTTCAAATTTGTAATCTGTAACCGCAGGCTCGGAGAGTATATCTAAATTATTGTCCACTATCGCTTTATGAAAAGCTTTTGGCAGCATAGATTCAATAGCTTCACGTTTTATATACTCAGAACCTACATGTTTTTCCAATATATGTTTTGGAGCTTTACCGCGGCGGAATCCAGGTATATTAACGCTGTTTGCAATGTTTCTACAAGCAATATCATAAGCTTTTTGAGATTCTTTTACATCAAATATAATATCAAGTTTAGCTATTGTATTATTTTCATTTTTTTCAACTTTAATTTCCATTTTTTTACCTCAATTGTCTTCAAATTACTTTTTATTATAAACCAAATACATAAATTATGCAAAGAACCGAAAATATTTATATTAAAAAATTAATTCATATGCTTTTTTCAAAGCACCTCGATTTTCATTAAAAACATCATTGCAGCTTTTTTTTGACAGACTATAAAATTCAGTGGCATCAATAAGCTTGGAGACTATGTTATAAAATTCCATGGAGTCGTTAACTATAAAAGATGACTTTTTCTCTTTTAATATGTTATAAACATCTTTAAAATTATAGTAAAACGGACCGCTTATTGTCGGCTTATCCCATATTGCAGCTTCAAGCGGGTTATGTCCGCCTGTTTTTACAAAACTTCCGCCTATAAATGCAAAGTCACATATGGAATATAACTTTCCCAATTCCCCCATGGTATCAAGCAAAATTATATCATTATCTTTAAAATTTCCATTTTCAGAACGTTTGCCAAATTTTATATTTTCCTTTTTTAATAAGCTTATAACTTCAGCATATCTTTCAGGATGTCTTGGTGCAAGTATCATTTTAAAGTCAGGATGATTTTCTTTTATTCTCTTATATATATTTAGAACAATTTCATTTTCACCTTTATGAGTCGAACCTGCTATCATCAATTTCTTATCAAAAACTTCGTATTGCGATTTTAAATTGCAAACCTCATCATCATTTAAAGTTTTTTCTATATCAAACTTTAGATTCCCCATAACCTTAACAGTATTATGATTTGCACCGATATCAATAATGCGTTTGGCATCATCATTTGTCTGCATAAGAATTTTTGTATATTTATTCAGGATATGTGAAAAGAAAAATTTTAGCTTTTTATAACCGCTATAAGAATTTGGGGATATACGCCCATTTATTATATAAAGTTCAATGCCTAATTTGTAGACTTCATTTACAAAATTAGGCCATATTTCAGTTTCGGCTATTATTATTTTGTATGGCTTTAACTTACTTAGAAAAGCTTTAACGCTAAAATAAAAGTCATATGGAAAGCAAAAAATCCCATCAACTTTGTTCTCAAACTTTTTTTTCGCAAGTTCATAACCTGTTTTGGTCACTGTAGATATAAATATTTTGTGTTTATTTCTGTCAATGTCTTTTAAAATCTTATGAACAAAATTCTCTACTGCATTGACCTCACCTACCGAGACAGCGTGGATTAATATATTTTGTGATAAGTTGCCTTTATTTTCATATTTAAAAAATCCTAACTTTTCCAAAAATCCAAAACGAAACTTTTTAAAAATCAACATTGCTAATAATATTACAGGTAAAAATATTATTACACCTATCAATTGCAAAATATTGTAAATGAAAAACATACGCTATTTTAAGCCTCTTTAAACATATTTCTAACTTTTTAATATAAACAAAAATTAAATATATTGTCAAATAATATTAAAAAATATATAATTAGGAAATGGAAAATTTTAACGAAAAAAAAGTAAACCGAAAAGAAATATATAATGGCCGTGTTATTGATGTTGTGTGTGATAGCATAATTTTAAACGATGGGAGTTCTTCAAAACGAGAAGTTGTACTTCATCCTGGCGGTGTTGTTATTCTTGCACAAGATGAAAACGATGAAATTTATATGGTCAGTCAATATCGTTATGCAATAGGACAGCAAATATATGAGCTTCCTGCAGGAAGGCTGGAAAAAAACGAAGACCCTTTTGAATGTGCAAAACGCGAATTGGAAGAAGAATGCGGACTAGTTGCCAATATCTGGCATAATCTCGGGTTTATTTATTCGTCTCCAGGAATTTTAAGCGAAAAGCTGTATTTGTATAAAGCCTTGGATTTAAGGTACACAAAACAGAATCTTGATGAGGGCGAGTTCTTATCTGTTCATAAATTTAAATATGAAACAATACTTAAAATGATTAAAGAAAACAAAATTAATGATGCAAAGACTCTTTGTGCTATTTTTTCAGACAGCTTATCTTTCAAGATATAACGGCAATAGTTTTTTGTGTGTAAAATGCCAAGCCGCTGTCGCTCATTCATAGGCTCCGTTTTATTTTCGCTCTGCCGCCTTCTAACAATCACCTCGTACGCTGGTTCCTATTGGACTTAACGCAATCATTGCATTCCGTTACAGGCTTAGCCTTACACTCCAGCGGATTGCTGCGAGCTTTCGTGCTGGGTGTGCTTTTCAAGCATACACGGCGCACTTGACAAAATTTGACTCCGCTTTATACTCGGAAGCTTGGTCGCGCTTCCTCGTCTAAAGCTTTGCACGGCTTACGCTTTTTTCCCGCGGCTTACACGTTTTAAATTCATTGCCAAATCCTGACGCCCAGACTTTTCATATATTTTTGTCATTGAGTCTAAAAACTTTTGACTGTCTATAACTCCTGCATTATTTCTTTTTAAATCTGTCATATTATTTAAAGAAGCCGACGATGACCCTTTTGCAGGCATTTTACCAGGTTCTTTTAAACTCAATTTATTTATATCTTTTGCTAAAGCCGGCTTTTGTTTCTTTCTTTGTGCAGCCAGCGAAGAAGGCATATTATTTGTTGCTGGTTTAGTTCTCATTTCATTTGAATTTGCTGAAGTGTTATAGGGATTTATCTCACTTTTTTTATATTCACTAATGCCATATTGCCTAGATATATTGTTTGAAGAACTGTTTGATGACTTTAAACCGCGAAGTGTTGGGATTGTCTTATCATTTATTGTAATATCAAAACCAGTCTTTGGTTGTTTTAAACTTTGTGATGATAAGCCAACTACCTTTATATCTTTTTCGCTTTCTTTATTTATAAATTTATTACCAATCATTATTACAAATATAAATATAGCTGTGTAAAAAATAAAATCAAAATTTTTACCAGAAAAAATATTTTTCACATTGCGTTTTAAATATAATAGTTTTGAAGTATTCACATGGAAATTTGCGTTTAAATATTCCATTATCCCGCTATTTTGATAATTGTAGCTTTCATCCTCCCGGACAATGGGAGCATATTCGTTAACAGGTTTATCAAGTACTATATTATTTTTTTTTGAAGAAGCTGGTTTTATATCACCTGGAAGAACAACAACTCCTGTGTTTGCAATATTATCTCCTTCTATAACGATTTGTAGATTATTTTTGACAGGTTCTTTTACTACCACATTTTTTACATGTAATACGTTATTATATATTGTACTTAATTTCTCATCAGCTTTAATATTTTTAAGCTCAAGTACGATTAAATTATTGTTCTTAACTTCCTTGATAACTTCAACACCAGCGGATGTTTTTAATGTTATCTGGTTGCCACCGTCATTTGAATCTATCTGTATTGTGCTTAAATAATTTTGTGAAAAAGCACTTACGTGACTTGAAATAAATATTATAGCAAATAATAAAATCCTAAAAAAACTCAAAACTCACTATCCCCCGTATTTTTGTGTCAATTATATATGATAAGAATATCTTTAATGTTAACTTTTTACATCAACCTTGAGATATATTTTTTATATTGACCATGTGGTTAATTTGTGATGTAAGATTAATGTATATTAATGTAATTAGTATATATAAGTATCGTCAATCATTTTGATTTTAAACTTTGCATTTTGCTCAATGGTTATATCCATACCTTTGGTAAATATTGCAAGTACAGGAGATATAACGGCATTTACCCCATATGTCAACACTCCAAAGCACAAAGGGAATGGTGAAAGAATGAACGTATAAGGGTCTTTTGTAAGGTTTTTCGATGACTTATATGTACGTTTAATAGTCTTTCTTCCATAACTTGTTTTTTTATACATATTTTTTAAATACATCCGTTTCCCTTTTATGTTGTTAAAAAATATATGCTTATCATCAGCTAACGTTACTTTTGCTTCAAGCGGATAAATTTTATTTTTATACTTTATCGAATGAACTTTTACAACAATCAATCCCCCGTTGCCTGTATACTGAGCACTATGGGCGTTAACTATTTTTCCATAAAACATTGTACCAATAGGAATGGTGATATATTTAAACGTCTGAGGTTTTATTGAAGCGAAAACAACATTTGTTCCAACACGACTTTTGGAGGATATTGTATTCATAAGTTTAACATCAAAAGTTTTACCACTATTTAATTTTATTGACCGATTGTTATATTCTGTTTGTGTAACAAACGTTTTTTGTTGAGATATGACTTTTTTATATTCTTTTGGTTTTGTTTCTTTTGTATGTGTTTTTTTTATTTCTTTTGGTGCTGTTTTTTTACTTGATGTATATTTTATTGGCACACTTTCAATAAAAGGTGCTGTTTTTTTATTTTCAATAGTTTTTGCTTCTCCGCTTGTTTTTGGCAAAGGAGGCAAATTATCAAGGTCATATTCTTTTTTTATTTCATTATGGATTGAATCATCAATAACTAGTTCAGCACTTGCAAAACCGTTTGATAAAAAAAACAATATTAAAATTAATAATGATAAACGCTTTTCCATACGTTAATTATATGGTAAAAATTGTTTTATGTTAACAGTTGGTGTTATAATAATATTTATTATGATGGATGAAAATGATTTAAAAAAAGTTGGTCTTGAATTAATGTTTTTAACAGAGCAAAAATGCTCAAGCCCCGATGGCATAACAGCTGTTGAACTTTCACGAGTATTGGGGATAAACATTGATTGTGTTAAAAAAAGTTTAAAAATTCTATATGATAAAGGTATTATAAAAGTAAAAGGTTTAAACCCGAAATACTGGTCATTTGACAACTATAATTTCCAACGTATGGATGAAAATGACGAAATTTTTATGCTTTTATGCTCTTTTGATGATGTTGATTTTGATAGATATTTTAGCTACTAATTCTCCTTTACTTTTTTATATGTCAATATTAAAATAGTTAACGTTATGAGTGAGAAAAAAGATATAAAAAATATACTTCTTATAAATTTCGGTGGTTTGGGGGATGAAATACTTTTTCTACCAACAATTAATACACTTAAGAAATTATATCCCACATCTAAAATAACCCTTGTTTTGGAGCCTCGTGGAAAAAGTATCCAAAATTTATCGTCTTTAATTGACAAAATAAAAGTATTTGATGTTAAAGGAAAAAATAAATTTTTTGAGCTTTTTAAATTATTTTTATTTATGCGGTTTAACTCTTTTGATATTGTTATATCATCTGGCTCAAATAAACTTATTCCGATACTTTTATTTTTATCTGGTATTAAAAAACGATATGGATATGATTCAGGAAAGTTGAGCCAATGTCTATATACAAAAGCTATAAAATTAAATAAAAATCAATATGCAGCCAATATGTATCATGATTTGCTTGATGATTTAACCATAATTGACAAAGTTGCTCTTCCTAAAATTGATGTGAATATTGATTATACCAATAAGTACCCAAATAGTGTCCTTATTCACCCTGGAGTTAGCAAAATATCAGTTAAAAAAGGAATAATTAAAATATTTGGTGCTCAAAAATGGATTGAACTTATACAAAAATTATTATCAATGGGCAAAGTTGTATATTTAGCCGGCGGACCCGATGATCATGAAATTATAAACCAAATATTAAGTCAAATACCAAACAATACACCAAATTTTATAAATATGTATGGTAAAACTAAAAATATAGTCGACCTAGCACAGCTTATATCCAACTGTGAAGTTATAATCTGTTCGGATTCTGCCCCAATGCATATAGCTGTTGCTCAAAATAAAAAAACAATAGCCATTTTTGGACCAACTGATGAAAATAAACTTATGCCAAAAGACAATTGGAAATTTATTCCAATAACTGCAAAAAACGCACTCTGTCGACCTTGTTTGTGGGATAAACGCACAACTACTTGTGAATGTTTAGACTGCCTAATTATTAATATTGATGAGATTATTTCAAAATTATAACCAGTCAACCATAGGCTTTACTTCACCAAAATTCATTCCTATATATTCGGTAATTTCATTGTTATATAAAAATTTTAAACTTAAGTTGAATGCAACAGGCTCGTTTTTGTATCCTTCTTTTTTATATAATTCCGTTGAAATAAGTTTTGTTTTTGGGTCATAAACTTTTGCATAATTTAAACCTTTAAAAACACAATTTGGGACTTTTGTTTTGTTATTTTTATCAAAATATGCAAGTCCGAATGTTCTGCAAATTATCCCGCGATAGGAATAAACCGAACACTTGTTATCTATTAAGAAAGGGCATTCATAAATAAAATCAGCAACATCTTTCTTCCAATTGAGTTTGTCTTTTTTTATTTTTAATATTTTTTGTTGGATTTGATTTTGAAAAAAAGGACTTAATCTTGCAAGTCCAAATTTTAAATAATCAGCTTCAATTTTTGTATAAGGATAATTACCGTCACAACAACAATAACAACAACCTGATTTACAACAAATGTATTCTTTTTGGTTTTCAAAAAACTTTAAAAGTTTTTGATTCAAAGCAAATAAATATAATTCGTATTTTTCAAACATTACTATTCTTCGTTTAAACTCAACACAGCCATAAAAGCTTCCTGCGGAACTTCAACACGTCCAACGGCTTTCATACGTTTTTTACCTTTTTTTTGTTTTTCCAAAAGTTTTCGTTTACGAGAAATATCCCCACCATAACACTTATCTAGTACATTTTTTCTCATTGCTTTAATATTTGTTCTGGCTAAAACTCGTCCTCCAACAGCAGCCTGGATGGGAACTTCAAACATTTGACGCGGAATAATCTCACGAAGCTTAGCCGTAAGCTTTTGTCCTATATGATAAGCGTTATCTTTATGAACAATTGCTGATAGGGCATCAACAGATTCACCGGCAAGCAAAACATCAATTTTTACCAAATCTGAACGTTTATAATCTGAAAAATCATAATCTAGACTTGCATAACCTTTTGACCTTGATTTTAACTGGTCGTAAAAGTCTGTAATAACCTCACTTAATGGTATTTCATATTCCAAATTTACACGAATAGGATCAATATAATGCATATTAATAAATATACCGCGTTTGCCTTGAGCCAAATCCATTAAAGTTCCAACATAATCATTTGGAGTAAAAATATTTACCTTAACATAAGGTTCTTCAATATAGTCACGGAATTGCGGTTCGGGCAAATTTGCAGGGTTATCGATTTCAACCATTTCACCGTTGGTTTTATAAACTTTATAAACAACAGAAGGTGCAGTTGTAACAATTGACAAATCGTATTCTCTCTCCAAACGCTCCTGAGCTATTTCCATATGGAGCATCCCTAAAAAACCGCAACGAAAACCAAAACCAAGTGCTTGCGATGTTTCAGGTTCAAAAGTTATTGATGAGTCGTTTAGTTTTAGTTTTTCCAAAGCATCTTTTAAATCATGGTAATCATCGTTATCAACTGGATAAACGCCTGAAAATACCATTGGTAAAGCTTCTTTATAGCCTTCAAGCGGTTCTTTTGCACCATTTTCATATAATGTTATAGTGTCGCCAACGAAACGAGTAATATCTTTTATTGAAGCAGCTAAATATCCAACTTCGCCTGTTTTAAGTTCATTTTGCGGGACTCTTTTTGGGTTTAAATATCCAACTTCTGTCACCTCATAAGTTTTATTATTTGCCATAAATTTTATAGAGTCACCGACTTTAACACTACCATCAACGACTTTAAAAAAGCAAATGGTACCCAAATATTTATCATATGCACTATCAAAAACAAGTGCACGAAGCGGTTTATCAGATGTATCATCAGGTGGCGGAACATATTTAATAATGGCTTCAAGCACTTTATCAATATTTGTCCCATCTTTAGCACTAACAGGTATTGCCATACTTGCGTCAATACCTAACACTTCTTCAATTTCAGCTTTAACCCGTTCAACATCAGCTGATGGCAAATCTATTTTATTAATAACTGGTATTATTTCAAGATTCTGTTCCATTGCAAGATAAACATTTGCTAATGTTTGCGCTTCAACTCCTTGGGTTGCATCAACAATAAGCAAAGCACCCTCGCAGGCTGCAAGTGAGCGTGAAACTTCATATGAAAAATCAACGTGCCCCGGGGTATCAATCAAATTTAAAATATAATCATTGCCGTCTTCTGATTTATATTTCATTCTTGCACTATTTAGTTTTATTGTTATACCACGTTCACGCTCAATATCCATATTGTCAAGAAGCTGATCTTCCATATCACGAATGGCAACAGTTTCAGTTTTTTCCAGAATTCTGTCAGCAAGTGTGGACTTTCCATGGTCTATATGTGCAATAATACAAAAATTACGAATTTTATCACTAGCCAAAATTTATAACCTCATTTCCGTTTATCTATCATAAGAATTATAACAGAAAAAAATTAATTTGTAAAGGCAGTATACGATAATTTACATCAGATTCTTTCAGCTTAAATCCTTAATAAGCATATCAAGAATAACAATTGCCTTATCATACGATTCCTGCATTTCTTCTTCATCTGCCCACTGAACAGGTGCAACTGCTCTTATTCCCAAAAACAGTTCATCATCAATTTCACCGCTGTATCCTATTTTCTCTGCAAATGAAGTATCCTTCAGATAAAATCCGTATTTCTTTACATGAGGATTATCAGGATAAATTGTTTCAAGGTCAATAAGAGTTATATCAGGCGAAATAGCGTCATCAGCCATTTTTCCGCTTATTACAAGCATTGCGTCTGCATTCTGCATTTCTGCGATCAGCTTTGTGGTCGAACCGTTATTATAGTCGGTATATTCAACCCCTGTATATGGAATATAATAAACAGATGCAACTGCTTTTCCATCATCATTAATATCTCCGCAAAGATTTTGAAGATAATCAGTAAATTTTTCAGAATATGCTATTTCCGCATTGTTATCAATGTATAATATTACAATATCCGGATCAGTCTTTGTCACCAAATCGTAAATCAGATAACCTCCCAAGGCAACAAAAAACACACCTATACCAAGCCACCATTTATTATGATAGAAAAAGTTACTTATTCTTTTAAAAAAAGGAAGATTTACTTTTTCTTCTTTCGATTCTGACAGAATTTCACTTTGCTCAATTTCACCCTGTTTCAGACGTATAAGTTCAATTTTCTCATCTCTGAGCTGTTTTTCATAAGCCTCTTGTTTTTCTTTCTCCTTTTGAGCAATTCTTTCGGCCATACGCTGTTCAGCAAGCTTTTTTTCTGCTTCCTGCTGTTCCTTAAAACCTTTGGCAACTTTAAATACGCTTATTTCATTTTTTTCATCGGACTTTTTCCTGCCCATTTCATATTTCCTTTCAAATATAAATACAATAAGGGCGTACTGAAATAATTAACAGTACACCCCACTTTAATTCATCTCTCTTGATTGCTACTGCAACGGCTTCATTGTCG
>OIGD01002252.1_pt1 | contig 15459 bp, 4 predicted proteins | sample 1582211 | NCBI WGS metagenome assembly OIGD01 (sample SAMN04414078, study PRJEB24778) | human gut metagenome | material: faecal | host: Homo sapiens
ACCTGCTCTTTTTATATTTGTAATCATCTTTTTTAATGCTAAATCTACTTTTTTAGGTTTATAATATTCTCCTTTGTATTCAGCTTTATTCTCCTTTGGTGTTTTTAATACTGTAGTTACTGGTTGTAAACCATCGCTTGCCCAATGTGTGGCATTTGTAATACAAGACTCTACTTTCATATTTACTGTTACACTATATTTAGTACCTTCTTGAAGTTGTGTTTTTGGTTTTATGGTTAGTTCTCCATTATAATCTGTGTAAAAAGTTTTTGTAGAATCACTTGTTGTAAGTAATACTTTATCTTTTCCATTTTCTTTTCCAATTACACTATATTCACCTTCATATCCACTTACAGTTATTGTAACTGTAGTAGGAGCATGTACAACATTGTTTAATTTAAAATACCCTATTATAGTATTGGTCATTTTTTTATTTGATTGTGCTTCAATTTTTACTTCTGTATTTGTACCTTTACTATTATATGATGATTTATTTTTAGCTACATCTATTAATTTTCTATAATATGCTTGTTGAGTACCATTTGCAAATGATGTTTCTATACCACCATTTGTAAAATACCAGATTGCAGATTGTTGTACTTCAAAAACTTGATATTTATTTAAACCTGAAATATCAACACCAAATTTTTCCTTTATATATGTTCTATAAAAATTCAATTGTTTATTGTATTGGTTATCATAATTGTTACTAAATACAATTGGCATATTGTCTAATAACCATTTTACAGAACCATTTACTTGATCATATGCATTTCCATTTGAATTAAGATTACTTCCTTCTGGAAGATCTCCGCCTTTATATAGGCAATAACCATTTCTATATTTCCATCCAGTTGACCAATGCCCATCTATACAAATTTCTCCAATTGTACTGCCTTTAAATACAGAATACGTACCTTCTGGAATCTTATTTTTAAGATTATCTGGATCAGTACTATTTTCTGTACCAATTTTAGTACTAGCTGACACTTTTTCTTTTTCGTTTATGTTATCAGCTTGTGCTAATTTTTGAATTTTGTTTGAATTAATTATTATGATTGTAGCTATTATCATAACAATAATTGACAAAATTCCACTTATTATCGCAATAATTTTTCCTTTTCCTAAATTTTTCATAAACTTCTCCTCCATATAAAGTTATTTTACAATAACTATAAAAGAATTTTTTTCTTATTGCAATAGTCTAAAAAATGGTATTTTAACTATATATTTACGGAAATACACCATCTAAAATATTATTACATTTTCTTGACATTTTTCTGCATTATAACAATTTTTTATTTAAAAATTTACGTATTTTGAATGTAACATTTTTTAAAGTTCTTATTTCCCTAAGCAAATAATATAATTTATAACCTATATATACACTACTATTGCCATAAAAAATTTGCATTTTTTATAATTGTGTAGTATAATTACAAACAGCAAAAAAAAAGGAGAGATTATATTTATGTTTCAAAAATTAGAAGATGTTGAAAAAAAATATGAAGATTTAACAACTAAAATAAGTGACCCCGAAATAATTTCCAGTCAAACTGAATGGAGAACATACATGAAAGAACATGCTGAAATAGAGCCAATAGTTTTAAAGTATAGGGAATACAAAAAAATTAAACACGCATATGAAGATGCAAAAGAAATGATGAATGATCCAGAACTAAAAGAATTAGCTGAATTAGAAATGTTAGAAAACAAAGAAAAACTTCCTAAAATAGAAGAAGAACTTAAAGTATTACTAATTCCTAAAGATCCAGATGACGATAAAAACGTTATTTGTGAAATTAGAGCAGGTACTGGTGGTGATGAAGCAGCATTATTTGCAGGTACACTATTTAGAATGTATAGTATGTATTGTGAAAGAAAGCACTGGAAATTAGAAGTACTAAATGAAAATGAAACTGGTCTTGGTGGTTACAAAGAAATTTCATTTATGATTACAGGTAAAGGTGCATATAGCAGGCTAAAATTTGAAAGTGGTGCCCACAGAGTTCAAAGAGTTCCAGATACCGAAAGCAGTGGTAGAATTCACACATCTGCAGCAACTGTAGCAGTATTACCAGTTGTAGAAGATGTTGAAATAGAAATAAACCCAGCAGATATTAAAATGGATGTATATAGAGCATCTGGTGCCGGTGGTCAACATGTTAATAAAACTTCATCAGCAGTTAGATTAACACATATACCAACAGGAATTGTTGCAGAATGTCAAACTGAAAGAAGTCAACTACAAAACAGAGAATACGCAATGAGATTACTTCGTTCTAGATTATATGAACAAGAACAATCTAAACGTGATGCAGAACTTGCAAATGCCAGAAAAACTTTAGTAGGTTCAGGAGACAGAAGTGAAAAAATTAGAACTTACAACTATCCACAAGGTCGTATAACAGACCATAGAATTGGTATGAGCATTTATCAAATGGATGATTTTCTAAATGGAAATTTAGATGAAATGATAGATAATTTAATAGCAGCAGACAGAGCTGAAAGGTTAAAAAATGAGTAATGCCAATGGCAATACTCATTTTATTTTATTTGTTTACAAATTTAAAAATCGTATAAAATAGAATCAACAATATTTTAAGCAATATCATATAAAATAAAGTTAACAATATTTTAAGCAATATCGTATAAAATTAAGTTATAAGTACTGTCGTATAAAATAAAGTTAACAATACTTTAAGTACTTTTGTATAAAATAGAGTTAACAATACTTTAAGTACTTCCGTATTAAAATAGAGTTAACAATAACTTTAAGTATTTTATAAAATTATTAAACTAGTCAATACGTTCTACTTCAGCAGGTAAATCTTCTATTTGGAATATACTTTTCCACATATTGTTAGTAACTTGTGAATATTCTAACATAACTCTAACATTAGTTCTAATAGGTAATGTACTAATTTCACTTGGTAACTCTGTAATTTGCCAATCTATATTAATAGCTTCTGTTTCCTTAAATCCCTTTAGTATTTTTTTATAGTACCAGTAATCCCCTTGTTGTACCCAATTTTCTGTGTTTATTGCTAACACAATTTTATCTTGTGAAACTGGTGCTGTTATCCACTCACCTTCACCTTCATTTTCACCTGCAACATAGTATTCAACAATCGGAATACAACGTATACGTACATATGCATCTTGGTCTGCTACAGATACACCTTTTACAGATTTTGTATATTTTTTTATACCAAATTCATCATAAGTTTCATTAGGGTCATCAGGATTTGTTCCTCCTGGTTCTGGCCAATCTTCTTCAAGTTCTACTTTTATTTCACCAACTTTTAGCGATGCTTCATCTTTCTTTATATCTGAAAATAATGAATATCCTATTGGGATAAGTATAATTAATGTTATTAATAAGGCAATTATTATTATTAATTTTTTGTTTTTCACAAATACCTTTTTGTTATTTTCAACTTTATTTTCCAATTTCATTTCCTCCTTTTCTTTTGTTAACTATTTTTATTTTTTTATATTTTATATTTATTTATTGTTCTCATTATCTCTTTTCTTGCTTATAACAAAAGTAATACATAAAATAATTATAGCTATTGCTAATATACCCATTATAATGAAAATTGCATAAGATTCACCAGTTTGTGGTGTTTTTACTTCTGTTGTAATAATTTCTTTTGCAGGTGTTTCTGCTGGCTCATCTTTAGGCTCACTTTTGGGTTCCTCATCTTGCATACCTCTTGCCACAAAATTAAATTTTACAATACACTCTTTTTCTTGAAATTCGTTACCTACATTTTCAGGTAATGTAGTTATAATTTTAAACTCTTGAGAATCATTCTTGTCTAAGTAAGTATTTACATTAGTTAAATCAGTATATTTACCATTATAAATTTGTTCACTTTTCCCTTGCAAATTATCAGATATATTAATAATTTTAATTTCTAAAACATCTGCTACTTCTTTACCCTGTTCTATAGTAGCAATAAATTCAACATTAACTTCTTTTTTTCCTGTATTTGAAATTTTTAATGTTGTTTCTTCTGTTTCACCTGGTAATATGTTGTTTATTGTCCAAGTCATTTCAGGTGTTTTAGATGTCATTTGTATTGTTTTACCATCACATTTTACATCAACATATAAATTTGCAGCAAATGATACATTAGTTATCAAACAAAATCCTAAAATAATTGTTATTATTGTTGCTGTGATTTTTGAAAGCTTTTTCATTTATAAAATCCTCCTTTATCTGTTGTGGTTTGTTTTGTTTTCTTACAATTTGTAACTACTATAATTATAACTTAGCAATGGTTGATTTGCAAGATGTTTTTAAGGAAAATTGCACATGTTTTTAGGAAAAATTTTAGAATTAGGTTTGTTACAAATTGTATTTATTTTGCATAGTTTTGGTTACTTTTATTTTGGATAATATAGGGGTTATTTTAGTGTGAAAAACAACATATAGCAGAACACTATATGTTGTTTTTGTAGAATTAAATTAATTTAAGTTGATTTCAATATTATTATGATATTAATTATTCATCATAACATAATTAACTATAATTAAATATAATTAACTATAATTGATTATGAATTTCACAGCAAAATTATAATTTTAATTTTGCTTTACTCATAAAATTTTGCATCTTCCAATAACACGAAACGTTTAGCTAAGTTATTCTTTAATATAGCTTCATCATTAATGCAAGTTTCTACTCCTGACTTGTACATATACAATTTACCATCTGTTTTTAGTATCAAGCCATCTGTTATAGTAGTTTCTGGCATATTTGTTATATAGAAATCTTTTACATTCGTATAAACATTTCTTTTATCTTTATACCAAGATACTAGTTTTCCATCATTTGTTTTAGCTATAATAGCGGTTCTGTTATTAGCTATTGATATAACTTCTAATGTTGCATTTGTAAGACCTTCGTATATACATTGAGGCTCTGCATTTTTTGTTTTATTATTTTGACCTAATCTATAATATGAATTATAACCCCATGTGAACAATTTTCCACTTTCATCTACAGCAGCCATCATATATCCATCAATAGCAACTGAATTAATTTTACCTAATCCTGAATATTCTGAGATATTTACTGGAGTTAATTCAGTACCACTAGTCTTTTTATTTCCTAATACTCCATAAGTGTTTGGTCCCCAAGTCCACAAATTACCTTGTGTATCTATTACTGCATTAATTTCGTTTCCTGTTGTTGAAAAATTTGAAAATTTGTTTACATTTTCAAGTATTATTACAGGAGTTGTTGAACCTGTTGATGAGCCATTTCCTATGTTACCTTTTCCCCAAGCATATAGTTTATTGTTAGAATCTGTACAATAAACATTTTGCATTGTTATATACATTTCTTTAATTTCTGAACCAGTATATCCTACAATTTCTTGTTCTGTTGTTACATCGCTTATATTTGATATTCCAGACAAGTATGAATATTGACTAAGATCTACGTTATTAGTAGTTGTCTTTTTCGCTATAAAATATAGTTTTCCACTTTCTCTTTGTATAAATAATATTACTCCACCATCAAATCTTTTTGCCCATGCATCACTTATCGCATCTGTTCCTTTTGTTGCTAGTAGTGTATATTGATAATTTACGTAATTCGATCCATAATAAGTACCAGTTCCAATTCTTGATGGCTCAATGCTTAATAAATTTCCAGTTTCATCTAGTAAAATCACTTCGTTTGTTGTTGTACATAAAATTTTGTTTACCTTTCTAGTACAAACTTTTGCATAATTAGCATACCCTGTTTTCTCACCTTTCATATACAGATATTTATCATTTCCTATTACGAATTCATATTTACCAACCTTTTCATATTGTTTTGCTCCCATTTCACTACCAAATTTGCCATTTAATAGTGATATAAGCTTATAATTTTCTCCATCTTGGCATAAAATGTTGTTTTCATCAATTATTTCTTTTACATGAACATCATAAATTTTGTTTTCTGATAATCCTGTAACCTTTGTTAGTTTAGAAATACTTTCTTTATGACCTACACCAACTTCACCGTTTTCATTTTTTCCCATAGCCCACAAATCATTATTTGTATCTTTTACTATTAATGTAGTACCTCCTGCATATATATCTTTTGCAGTTATATTTTCTATTTCAATAGGTGTTATAGAACTAATTGATTGGAATCCAGATTCACTCCATGCATAAACTTTACCATTTTCATCTAATGCAACTGAAAATCCATTTCCTATTTTTACTTTTACAATTATTTTTCCTTTTAAAATATTTTCTTCGTTACTTAAGCATATAGGTGTAATTGTATCTGTATTATCTTTAATACCATTATTCACTCCCCAGGTCCAAACTTTTCCATATTCGTCTAAGGCAATTCCGCCGCTATTGATACATGTTACATCTAAATCCACTATTCTAGTATTACCAAAAGCTGTTATTTGTTTTGGTGATATACAATTTGCACTTCCAACTGTAAAATCTGTACTTTCTGTGCTAATTCCTAATGTTTGTTTTTCTCTTACATCTCCCCATGTCCATACTTTACCAGTACTATCTATTGCTGTCATTGTTCTTCCTGATACACTAACTTTTTCAAATTTTACATCTTTTAACTCAGAATATTTATCGTTTACACAGTCAAATTTTGTATAATCTCCTTCTGTACTTGGTTCATATCCTAAACATGTGCTAGTACTGCTTCCTGCAGTATATAATTTCCCTTTATCATCTATAACAGCAAATTCTGTATAAGAGCCATTTCTACTTACAGTAACAAATTTTATTTGTTTTGCATATAATATACTGTCTTCCATATCAGATATGCATAATGGTAATAAATTACGTCCAGAGGCGAAATAGTAATAATCAGTTTCCTCATCTTTACCAAATTCATTATATCCATTACCTAGGTCTGACATTATCCATACTTTATTATTTGTATCTAAGAATATTGTACTAAAATTTCCACTACAGTAATCCTTTATATTAACATTTTCTATATATGAACCTAATATAGAACTATTATAATTTTTAGGTTCTACTGTAGTTGCATATCTAGCATATCCATAAGTTAATCCAAAAGTGCATCCCCATCTCCAAAGTTTTCCATCTTTATCAATTGCTACACAGCCATTATTACTTACTACAATATCTTCTATGTCAAATAAGCTGAAATATGATTTTTGTTGAAGATTTAATCTTTTTGGTTCTACGCCACGAATAGTAACATCACATCCAAATGGTAAATCGTCAGTATATCCACCCCAGCACCATAAATATCCATTTTCATCAACTGCTGATGTAATACGTAATCTCGATCTAGATATAGATTTTATTTTAGTAGTACTTAATTCATTTTCATCTAAATTACTAATACATATTGGTAAATTAATTATTTTTTCTTTATTGATAGATGTTCCGCATCGTCCACAATAATTATCTCCCCAACTCCATACTTTTCCATTTTCATCTACTATAGCTGTCATATAGAAATCTGCTTGTACAAATTTAACTTTTACATTATATAAAGCATTATCTTGTTGTTTTGTTATACATATTGGATTATCTATATACTTCTCGCTATCTGTTGAACCAATTCCTAATAATCCATTGTCATTTTTACCGCAAACCCATAGGTTATCGTCATAATCTATAAAATACGCTACAGAATAACTGTTTGATACTGATTTAATTTTAATACCATTCAAATTACTTTGTTCTGATGTAGTTATGCATATTGGTTCACTTATGTAATCTTCATCTGTTATGATTCCAGAATTTTTATTGCCATTATATCCCCAAACATAAACATTTCCATTTGAATCTAATGCATGTACTGTTTGATATGAATCCTCTAAATATGTTATTTTTAAATTTTCTAATATAGTTCCATTACTAATACATATTGGAGTAGTTGTATCTTCAGCGTACCATGTACCATATAATCTGCTTCCACAACACCATATTTTTCCATACTCATCAATAAAGTAAGTTCTCCCTTCTTGATCTGATGCATAAACAGTATTAATTTTCAAGTTATTAAATGGATGTCCTTCTATATCACTTAAGCATACTATTCCACTAGTAATGCTAGGGTTTCCTATACCATCTGACCAAACTTTATAATTTTCATCTAATAATATGATATTCCCACTCCAAGAATTAGCTCCTTCTAAATCAATAAACTTTATCCCTGCTATCTCTGGATATAATTCCTCTATTTTACACATAGTATGTGCTCTTTCATCACAGTCTTTGCTTGTCCAAACTTCTCCATCTTCTGTTATTGCATATATAGTGGCACCTACGACAACACTCTTTTTAAATCCAACTCTTTTTTTAACTTCAACTTCCAAATTAGTTGAACTGTTTTGAACAATATTAACATTTTCAGGTACTTGTTTAATTACTCCATATTTTTCAGTAACATCTGTTAAACCAACTAAGTAATTTCCTGTTTCTATTCCAGTAATATCTGTATATCCAGCTCTTAAGCTAATTGTATCTGTTGCATTTGATAAATTGCTTCTTACATAATTACCACTAGATGTTTTTTCAAAAGTAAGTGTTTCATTTGTATTTACATCCAATATTTTGTATTTTGAACGTGGTACAAATTCTTTTCCGTTTTCACTATTATATACTGTACTTAAACGTAAAGTTCCTCTTGGTTTATTTGTTAAAATTTCTATTCTAACAACTCTACTTGCACCTTCATATACTGTTAATACTTTATCTTCAGGTTTCAAATATCCATTTGGAACAGATATATTTTTAATAGTATATGTTCCAACAGGTAATCCATTAATTACTACTTTTGTGTCATTTTTAGTTGTGTAAATATTATTTTCAAAAGGAAGTTTTACTTCATTTCCATTTGAATCAAATATTTTAAATTTAGCTTCTGGTATTACTTCTCCATTTTCACCTGTTATATAAATAATTGATTTTGTAATACTTTCAATTTGTTTTGATTCCATTTTGCTATAATTATCTTTTCTAGTTTGTCCACCAAAACCAAATTCTGTATTAATAGTGTTTTGAATTCTTATTGTAACTTTAGATTCTTCTGCATCTTCTATTGTAAATAAATATTTTTCTTCTTGTGGTTGTATATTAGTATATACATCATTTGTTTTTACTAAATATCCACTATTAATATATTTAGGTTTATATAATTCTTCTATTTGATATGTTCCTGGCACTATACCTCTAATTTTCCCTGAGTTATTAGAATCAAAAAATGTATAATATACCTCTTTAGTTTCTATATTAGTAATTTTAACTTCAAAGCTTTCATCTTCATTTAATTTAGCTTTTTGGAAATCTTCACTAGTAGCTTTTGTTCCATCTTTATTTAATATTTCTTTCTCCACAATTACCATTGTATTTTGCAATTCTTCAGGTTTTTCTATTTCAAAATTTGCATAACCTGTATTGCTTACTGGAACTTCTACTAATTGTGGCATATCTTTTATATACCCTTGTGGAACTTCAAGTTGTTCTACTAAGTAATTTCCTGCAAATATATTTCTAATTTCTGAATATCCAGCAACTGCAGTTAGTTCAGTTGTTTGGCCTATTTTTGTGTATGTTAAATCTGAATTTAACTCTATCTGTGTTACACCATATCTTATAGGAGCTAATTCTCCACCTTCTGGTACAGTTTTTGTTGTTATTTCTAATTTCCCAAGACCTCTTTTATTTTCAATTTTCAATAATAAAGGATTATTTTCTGTATTTTGTTTTTTAATATCTACTTCAATTGGATCTACTTGAATATAATATTCTGGAACTGTTTCGTCTACCTCAACTAATTCATATTCTCCACCAGCTTGTATTGCACCAGATTTTCCTACTGCATATGTTACTCCATTTATTTCTTCTATTGAATTAATTTCTATAATTTCTTCCACAGCTTTACCAGTTGTGTCTTTTCCATATAATTTAAACTTAATTCCTAATGCTTTTTCAGAATCCTTTCCCTCTAGTGTTTTTAATATTTTTACATATCCATTTGCATTTTCATTATGAATATTTGCTTCATAACATTTATTAAATTCTACATTTACAGTTATTGGCTCATCAGATTTAATTAATCCATATTTTGCATTAAAATAATCTGATTCAACTTCCTCAACTGTATATTCACCTAGGTATAATCCTGTTATTAGTAATTCACCATTTGCTGGAAAACTAAATATTTCATCATATTTAGTATTATAATATGTGTTATCACATTTAATTCTAACTTTAAATTTACTTAAATCTACACCTGTTGCAGCTGTTTTCTTTATTCTTATACTTCCTGCTTTCCAATTATTTGAAATTGGTATATTTAATACTTGATTATTTTCTGTTAATTCTCTTGTTACAGAAATTGCAACATATCTTTCAATTTCTGTTTCTTCTATTTTAGGCATGTTTTTCTCTTCTATTTTGTATTTACCTAATGGCATGTTATTTAAAGTAATTTTAGCTGTTCTATTATCACTACCTATTTCAACATCAATTTTTTCATTATTTGAATAATCACTTCCTATAATTACTCTTGTTGTTGAATTTAAAGATGTTTTTTCACCTTGTTTATTATTATATTCAATACAGTTTCCTCCAGTTATTTCAAACTCTAAACCTTGTACTGTATCTCCTTCTGGAACTGTTTTTTGTATAACTATTTGGCCTTTTGCTATTTTATTTTCTACTTCATATATCATTGTTCCATTAACTACTTTTTCATTGTTTATTTCAATTGGTGTACTATCAATATACCAACCATAAACTCCCCATTTTTCTTCTATTGTATATGTTCCATATTGAATGCCATAAAATGTTGCTATACCTGTTTGGGCATCTGTAGTTGCTGTAGCCTCAAATCCTTTATCATTAGTTAATTTAAATGATACTTGTCCTTGTTGTTCATTTGTATCTTCCCATTTTTTATGAATTTCTAAGTTAACCTTTTTTAATTTATTTTCTGCTTCTATTATTTCTGGTGTTGCTGTTCCATTTTCAATTAATACATCTGTATACTCTATACCTTTATAATCATCAAATTCTGAAATTTCTATTACTTCATATAATCCTTGTGGTACATTTGTTAAATTTATTTTTCCCTCAGTATCTGTTTCAATTATCCCTTCTGTATCTGTTTGGCCAGGTAATACTAATGTTTCTTGTGTACTTTTATTTACAAATTTAAATTTTATACCTTTTAATGAAATACCATTTGGTGCTGTTCCTAATTCATAATTTTCAAACTTTTTGGCTAATTGTATTGTTCCATTTGGATTTCCTTTTTTTACATATGCTGGTGTACCTTCTAGAGTTTTTTGCTCGTTATTTGCTACACTAGTATATTGTACTGCAGTTGTTGCACCAGAAATTCCCTCTTGGTCAGGCATTGTCATTTCGTATTGAACACTTACTGTTGTACCAGAATTTATTATATAATCATCATTAAATTTAACTTGCAATGTCTTTACTGTAGACATATCTGTTACATTGTTATCAAATGTTGTAGAAAAATCCTCGTTTCCAGTTGTTCCATATCCTATTGTATAATTTGAAGGATCCACCTCTGTTTGTGTATAACGATTTTCAATATATACTTTTATATTGTTTAGATTAGTTAATGATATTGTAGAATTTATTGTTCCTTCATTTGTAATTTTTTTATTGTTTGCAATTGGTAATCTTACTATAAGATTTGTATTTTTAACTCTATCTCCTTCAACTTTTATTGAACTTGCATACTTTACTATCTCATTACCTTTAAACAGTAATGGATTTTTTTCAGAAGATGGAAGTGACTCTCCTATATCTCCTTCTCCAGGAATACATTCTATTCCTTGTATATTATATATTGCAGTTTTTGTATCTATAACTGAACTTTGTATAATTTCAAAATCATCAGATATAGCTAATACATATTTAGGTGTTAGCTCTTCATTATTTACTACTTTGCTAAAATTATATGTATTAACTTTTTTATTATAAATATAATTTTCATTATCTGTTATCATATATGCATATACAGTTTGTATCTCATTTGGGAATTCTTCTATTAACTTTCTATTATGTGTAATTGTTAATATGCAATCCCCCATCTTCTCAGCATCATATGTTCCTTCCATATCTATAACCAAGAAATTTTCATTTTCAATTTTTTCCTGTTTCCAATCTTTTATGTATAATTTTCCATTTGTTCCACAACTTAATTGTACTTTGAAATTTCTATATTCATAACAATTTGGTAATTTTATAAAAATTTTAGGATTAACATTTTTTATTTTTTTATCTAATTTATGTTCACTATTAAAATTTATTGTAAAGTTTTTTCTACGCCAAAAACCATATTCACTAGCACTTCCATTATATTGGTCTCCTAATTTTAAGTAACCATATGACATATAATTATCTTTTATAAATTCCACATTTATTGTTGCATTATTCTGACAATCTGCACTTAAAATATTATCTGTACCACTTACCTTATATAAAGCAGTTTGATATCTTTTTATAGCTCTAATATTTTCTATTTGTTCTTGTGTTATTTTTTCTTTTAATTTTTCTATATCTATATTCCATGTTGTTTCCCATATTATTAAATCTTTATAGTCTCTTACATAAGTACTATTATATCCAGTTACTACAGCAAAATACTCTGTTATGTTTTCTTCTGCATTTGCTTCATATTTATTATTTTCTGCTGTTGCTGTAAAAAATGGTGAATTTACTCCAACTACATCTCCCTTTTTATAAAAATCTACCCTTTTTACCATTTTATCAAATTTATTTATTTCTATTTTGTTAAGAGTCATTTCTGTATTATCTAAATTAACCGTTTTATAGTCTTCCCCATCTCTGTATTTTACTGTAGCTTTTTTGTTACCTTCATTATAGTTATAAACATATAAACTATTTTTTGCTTCTTCTTCAGCTACACCTATAAGTCCTTTTACTTGTGTTTCATATGTTGCAGTTAATTTATTGTTTTTTATCTCATCTAATAATAATGTATCATTTTTATTTATTCCCTTTATCCAAGTATCATAATCATTAGCAATACTTGTTCCAGATGTTTTACTCCATAGGTTAATAGATTGTTCATCAGACATTATATATTTATATTTTTCTTTTTTATACTCTATTCCTTCTTTAGTTACTGTTGTAGTGAAACCTTCTACATTAGCACTAAAGTTTGTAGTTATTAAAGTTGAACCTGTTCCTAATTGTTCTGTATCTTCAACTACTTTGTAATATATTACTATTTCTATTTTAGAATTTATATTTTGCAATTCTGTATTATTATATTCTTCAACACTATTGCCTCTTTGTATTTTTAAATAAGTAGTACCATCACTTTCTCTAACAGTATTAATTGTATACCCCAAGTTCTCAAATTCTGTTTTGTTTGTTACAGATATAATTAAATTTTCTTCATTATTTAAAATAGTATTACTTATTCCTGTTGGTGAAGTTCTATTTACTTTTAATTCTATATCTGTAAAATTTTCATTAACTGTTTTAATTGGAACATTATAAAATAATCTAACCCCATTTAAACTCCAATTTATTGGATTATTATATTCCTTTAATGAAGTTTCGTATTTTTGATATTTATACTCTGTTCCTGCAGAAAAGCTAGTAATTATTGGGCTAGGAGTTACATGTGCTGTTAATATTTTTGTTTCATTTACATTTACTATTTGTTTAGTATTTGGATCTTCATATTCTCCTATTAATGTTATTTGTAGTGTTTTATCATATTCAGATAAATCATCTGTTCTATCAAATAATACTTTTATATTTCCGTTAGCAACATATCCTGAATTCATTGGCTTATTAAATTTTATATTTTTGTTTCCAACTGTTGCATCATTTAATTCATCAAAATATATTTTTGCACTTGGTAATGTTCTATTTTCAGTAATATCTTCTGCAAATATTTGTAAATTTCTAAATACTGGTCCCCCTGAAAGAGTTAAACCATAATTAATATTTACATATTTATTACTTAATACATTTATTGTATTATCTCCGTCTTTCCAATTTACTTTTAAGTCTGCATATTTATCTACATTATTATCTGCTTTTACATTCATAAATGGAATAAAAAAAGTTGCTAACGTAGATGTTACTATTATGCAAATTAATATCATTTTAAATTTCGAATTCAACATTTTTCCTTTCATAGTGGTTTCCTCCTATTTTTTTATGGTAATTTATATATACAATCTTTTTGTACTTTTTTCAATACATACTTTTTTGTAGAATTAAGTATCTTTTTTAGGGATTTTTTGTTTTTTACTATTTATTACATTTTGTTTACATTTTTGTTTTATTTTTGTAATAATTTCTATTTAATTGATTTTCTTTTAGGGAATAACAACTTTCAACATTCATACCAAAATTTTATTTTTTCTATAACTTTGTTAAAAACAATGTCCATATCATATTAATTTTATTTATAAAAGTTACTTAAGTAAACATAATTTTTTGTTTTTTTGACTTATTTCCCACTTTATGGTATAATTATCTCATGAATACTTTTATGGTATTTTACGTACATTGAAAATTATTATACTAAGGGAGGAATTTCCATGAAAAAACTATTACTTTTAGTAACTCTTATGAGTTCAGCAATCGCTTTGGCATCACCTGCTTCTGCAAATGCAGTTAATGCGGTTTCGATAGCCAATACCACTAAGTCTGATTCAACAGTAGAATCAACCGAGATTAATTCTGGTTGTTTCTTCACAGATTCTCATAGTAATATATGGGAATTTGTAAAAATCCCGTCAAGCAACATAGACTCAAACACCGGTATCACAGCTTACAAATATAGTGGTGAAACTCCTTCATATGTCCATGAATATGGATTTATGAATAGTCAGGGTATTTCTAATATCACATATGATGATATTATTAATTGTAAGCGGATTATATTAGAAAAAAACAAATCTAGTGAAGTTGTTAAAAAGTATGATATGTATCCTGACGGATGTATTGATATTATTGATGCAACTCTTATGTATCAGTATTATATCTCTACACCATATAACTTTGTGTCTAATGGTACAAAGAGCATGGATTCCAATACTTTTTGGAAAATTTTCGAGCAAAAAGCAAGTACAGGTGAAAACAAAATTACTATTGTGTACGGCGATGTTCCAGCATCCACTACAGTAGATTCTACCTCAACTACTGCTAACACAACTACTTCAACTACTGCTGGCACATCTACTTCAGCAAAAAACACTTCAACTACTGCTGCCACATCTTCTTCAGCAAAAACCATTTCAACTACTGCTAGCACATCTACTTCAGTAAGAACTACTTCAACTACTGCTGCCACATCTACTTCAGTAAGAACTACTTCAACTACTGCTAGCACATCTACTTCAGTAAGAACTACTTCAACTACTGCTGCCACATCTACTTCAGTAAGAACTACTTCAACTACTGCT
>OIGD01002259.1_pt1 | contig 15428 bp, 28 predicted proteins | sample 1582211 | NCBI WGS metagenome assembly OIGD01 (sample SAMN04414078, study PRJEB24778) | human gut metagenome | material: faecal | host: Homo sapiens
ACGTGAGCTATAAAAGCCTCTGGGTAATAGATAAGAATTGGAGCGGCACAGAACACTGCAAATATCCCAACTCATGGCTGATGCCGCCCGTTGTTTGGGATGTTCTCATGCAGAAATATATTGGCACCAACGAACGCAACGGGGTTGATTCCTATCTTGTATGGGTATGCGCCTGTTCCGACAAAGTACGCAACGAGCGCTGGGCGCTTCTCAACGGCAGGATCAACAACACTGAGAATCAGACCGACAGAATAATATGGGAGCTTGCGGGTCTCAGCGTTTTCAGCTCCAAGGATAAAGAGTTTGTGGCAAACTGTATAGATGACTTTGTGAGAGAGAATCAAATCATCAATATTCAACTGCAAACACCGCCGGTCATTCAGCGCTTTTTCGCCATTGCTAACGATATTCGTAGCCTCCCTCGGAACGTCAAATACTTCGTTATCCACCCCAACAGCGTTGATGATTCCGTCGAGTGGTGGTTTCACCATAAACGCCTGTGCTCATGGGACAAGTTCGTTTGTGAGTTCACCCTGATAGAGGATAATAAGGTCGTCGGCTTTTCGACAAACCTTGAGATGTGTAAAGGAGACAACTGATGGAACGATTAACTTTTGACGGCAACTTCTGCGATATAGCACAGTGCCGAACGATACCGTGCCCCTATAACAATTCCTGCACCCAGAAACAGGTATGGGAACGCCTTAAAATGTATGAGGATAAAAGTCCGTATACATTAGAGATTCCTATGCAGCTCCCCAAATTGCTTAAAGCGCCCAACCGCCTTGTGTACATCGCAAGTCCACTCGATAAACATGTATACACTGCAACCCTTGAAAGTGCGTACCTTGCCCGCTATTGCCGCTTGTGCATAAAGATTCGCTGGACAGAGGCGGAGGATGAAAAAGTAAACATCAGTTCTATTCGCGCTGACGCTTTCTGCCGCATCGCATTTTTCACAAAAGAAGAAGCTGAAAATGAGCTCAGAAAGGGGGCGGACGAGGATGCTTAACAAAATGATTGACAAGGCATTGGAAAAGCGTGGCTTTATCCTGGTTGATGAAAATGACCGTTGTGCGGAATACGAGTATCACAACAAGCAGAAGGGGTTTCGCCAGACTATCTCCATCTTCCGCAGTTCGTATGGCACACCATCGGTTCAGAGTTACCAGATTGTAGAAGAGTTCTTCAGAGACAACGTTTGCGTCCATGCTATCTGTAGTATTCCGGTTTATATCCTTCCCCTGCTCTGGCTTAAAGCCAAAGTGCTCGCTCACAAGTATGGGTGGGAGAACCGGAAATGGGTAGGCCCTTCGGACAAAACAAAAAAAGAATTAAAGCGAATAAAGAGAGAAAGGAAGCATAACAGATGACTAAATCAGATCGCGCCGCGCTTATAGGCGGCTTGGCAGAAAGTCTGAAAGAGAGCGTTTCAGATTACGAGGATGCAGAAACGAGGGCTAATTGGAAACCCATGGGCGGACAAGCCGTGACATTAGAGAACTCCTGCACTTCTATCGTCCGCAAGTGCAGGACGCTACGTGCTGAATTGAATGTGCTCATTCACGAGATGAAAGGCTGAAAAAGATGAATCACGGAATTGGGAACGTAGTGAGGGTTAACGACTTGATGTACAAAGGGTGTGAGCCTCATTGGAAATGCGTAAAATGCGGGGACTGTGCACCATTCCACTGTTTTTCAAAGAAAGAGTTCTCCGAGCTCAAGTGCAAGCATAGCGTAAGCCATTCATTCAATCGACAGGAGGATAACCATTATGGCTGAATTAAAACCGTGCCCGTTCTGCGGCGGTGAAGTCGAAGAACGTGGGGGTTCTTGCAATTACGGGAAACACACTATAACGCTTGACATTAAATGTGGAGAGTGCGGGACAATTTTCAAGTTCAAAAGCAACTGGAAACTTAATCCGATTCCGGAAGCTCTTGAAGCATGGAACAGGAGGAAAGCTAACAAGTGAAATATCAAATCGACCAAGTCATAAAACTCGGCAACGCGAGCATTTGTGGCACATGCCTTCATCGTGCGGTTTGCCGTGCGATTGAAAACCAACCGTGCGTCGAGTGCAGTCAGTATGTTCCAGCTCCAACCACTACAACTAAATTAAAGCATTGCCCATACTGTGGCAAAGGAGCATTTGAAATGCGCTCTGGAAACAGCTACAGGATATGTTGCAAAAATCCCGACTGCCCAGCCGAGCCAAGGACTCACTGGTACTTCAATCTGCAGGAAGCTCGCAACGCTTGGAACAGGAGGTCATCAGATGCAGACAGCTGAACTTGAAATTATCATTCCCATTTACAATCGCGGGGAAGCCATAATCCCCACGCTTCAAAGTCTGCTGTTGCAGACCAAAGATGAATTTTTCGTCACATTCGTATTTGACGGGGCAGATGCCGTGGCGAACGCGACCATCAACCGTCATTACGGCGATCGTCCGTATAATATCTATTCCATGCCGCATAGAGGCGTTGGCGCGACGAGGAATACAGGACTGATAACTTCGGATTCACCTTACGTTATGTTCCTCGATGCCGACGATTTGCTATTGCCAAACGCCGTAGGAACGATTCTGAACGCCATCGGTCACGGCTTTGACATGATGGTAGGCAAGACCATGCGCGAAGCCGAAAACGGCAATTTTGAGGTCGTAGGTGGCGCACAGATGACATGGATCCATGGACGCGTGTATTCAAATGAGTTCCTGACAAAGTACGACATCCACTTTCCGGACCTGCCTATGTGCGAGGATTTGGCGTTCAACATGATTTGCGCTGAGTTTGCCCAGCGCGTTTCTGAGACGCAATGGCCGATACATATCCAGCGGTATACCCCCGGCTCGCTGTCGCACGCAGAGGGTTCTCTGCGGCTCCAAGCTGAGACATACATTGAGGCTTGCACATTCTACATTGAAAGCGCAGCCAGATTCAGGTCACTGGACAAGCTCATGATACTACCCGCCGCGCTTGCTGCATGCTATTATTACCTCGATTCTGTGGAGCGAGAATTTCCGAGAGATACCGAGCTATATCACAAAATGTGCAAGCAGTTTTCAGACTTGATAGACATCAGCGATTTCCATGCGCTCAACTCAATACCCGAATGGCAAAGCCGCTTTGCAATGGCTTTGGCTACACCCGCAAGACCGTTCAAGAAAACCTATATACCGGCGCTGACATTTGAGCAGCGAATAACAAATGCAAAATTGGAGGCTTTGAAATGAAAATCACAAAAGAAATCGTATACGCCCTTGAGCACGAAAGAATAGCGGACATACTCTGTCTGATGTCCTTCGATTTCAACCAAAAGGAAAAAGAAGCTGCATTCGACATGATTTGCGGCACACATACCATGGCCATGTCAGTTCTAAAAGCAATCGAGACGGAGGAAAAGCAGAATGATACAAATCAAACTATTTGAAAGCGAGGAGTTTGGCAACATCCGAACCGCAACAATCGATGGTGTCCCGTGGTTTGTCGGGGCGGATGTGGCTATAGCCTTAGGTTACATCAATCCTCGCGACGCGCTTGCGAAACACGTTGATGCAGAGGATAGGGGTGTCGCAAAATGCGACACCCTTGGGGGCATACAAACCTTATCCATCATCAACGAGAGCGGCATATACAGTCTGATTATGTCCAGTAAATTGCCCTCCGCAAAGCGCTTTAAGCGGTGGGTTACGAGCGAAGTCCTCCCCGCACTCCGAAAGGGAGCTGGACTTGAGGCCATTGAAGCCCTCAAGATGCTTTCGCGTGAGAATCAGAAGCGGGGCAATGCAGCCCTTTACGCCGCAATCCCGGATATTGATCGAGCCACATACTGCAAGGCCGCTTCCATAACCGGAAAAGAGATTGCCAACCGAATGGGGCTGGATAAGCGGATCCCAAAGGCCGACGTGCCACCTGAGTTTCTGTCTGAATATGATTCTGTGTTCTCCGATGTAACTCACCTCATGGTTCTCAACGAACGATATGGACTTGGGCTATCGGTAAGCCATGCGATCCATCAAAAGAGCAATGCAGTCTAAACAAAAGCTTCGCCCGAAGTCTTGCCACAAATATAATCCTTGTGTATTATAAAAGTGTCATATACGTGGGTGATGTTCAACTCCATATAATGTTACCTCCTTCTCAAACGAAAGCACCGCTTTGACCGGCGGTGCTTTTGTTATTTTTGAACTTCTCGAAAAAGTTACCGATTCAAAAGTGTGGACATGTCCACACTTGATGCAGTAAAATGCAGTTTTTTGCTTAGTGGAACTGGAAATTGCATTTTTCAAAAGTTAAGAAAAAAGCCCCAAAACCTTAGTTTTTTCAAGGTTTTGGGGCTTTTTCTTTGGAGCTGGTAATGTGGCTCGAACACACGACCTGCTGATTACGAAGCAGTGTTCTATGAATCTATAACCGCCTCGCGCCAATGGTTTCCCGAACTGGAAATTATTTTGTCCACGTTTTTGTCCACATCCGGACTTTTTTTGTTTTTGCGAAATGCGTCAATAAGTTCAGAATCTAAGAGAAGATCTTCCTCGTCGACGTCGGTATAAATGTTGGCTGTAAGCGCCATATCTGAATGTCCCATGTACCGTTGGGCATCCCTGAGTTTGACCCCGGCTTTCTTCAAATCGGTGCAGTAGGTATGTCTTAGATCGTAAAGCACAAGGTCATCGGCTATGCGATGTCCATTTCTCGGCTGCGTTGGGTTGTCCGGATCCGGGTACATTGGTGTGCCGTCAGGCAGCAGATCGGACGGATCATATATATGTCCCTTTGCAGTATACTCCGCTCCGAGAGCAATGTCCATATCACGTTTAAGATTTTCCCACCACCTGCGTATACAGCTTTCTGTGACCATCGTTTTTCCGTCTCGCTGGGTAAACAGAAAATCTGTGGAAGATTTCTCTGCAACGGCCTTTTTCAGCTCATCGGCCAAATCGAGCGGGATGGGTATTTGCCGAAGTCCTGCATGAGATTTTGGGCCTCCACCGAGGGCTTTTGTTCCCGACTCAACACTGTCGCGAACAGTAAGAAACCTTTTCGTTAAATCGAGGTCAGCAACTGTCAGAGCGGAACATTCGTTAGGGCGCACACCGGTTCCGATAAGAAACTTTGCCCACAGTCCATGTTTATTGCGTTCCACTACGATGTCGAATGCGTCTCTCTCAGCAGCTGTCAGCGCTCTCCTACGCCCTTTTTCAGCGGCGGGCAATTCCAGTTTCAAAGACGGGTCAAAGATAATCACGCGCGAGGCTACGGCCTGCGAGAACATTGCTTTAATGACTATGCGCAGCTTTGAAACATGATTTTGTGGCTTCCCGGTTCAGTATATTTCGCAGGTGCGTGTCTGTTACCGCCTCAAGCTTTTTTCTGCCTATTGCGGGTATGATAATGTTATTTATCATCCGCTCATACATACTGTACGATTTCTCGGTCATAGTATTGCGGCGTTTGGCCGTGCCCGGTTTACGCACTTTCGGTTTAACGTATGTGTCAAGCCAAGTCTGTGCCCAGTCCGCAACTGTGGGATTAACGAGTGCCTTTTCCTTGTTCTCCAGTTCTGCAAGTTTCAGGGCTATTTTTTCCTTGCAGTCCGCCTCATCTCTACCCTTGACGTAGTAGCGCTGCCCCATATATGTAAAACTTGCCGACTTCCGTGCAGGAGATTTCGTCATTTCCTCTCTCCCCTTTTAATCATTAACCTTTACGCCATGCTCTTAGCTGGCGCAAGGCTATCCATGCGATTGCACCAAGCCCAATGATGAAAACAAGAAAGAGCACAGCCGCATATATACTGAGCTGACCAAAGAGGATAAGCCCCTTGTCGCCTAGATGGAAGTCCATAACGAGGTAGTACCCCAGCGAGACTTCGAGTATTCCGGCCAGAAAAAGCAAAATATAGATAATCGGTTTTCTGGACGCAAGTTCATTGGTCAGACGCCCCTTCTCTCTCACCAGACCGTCGTTAATAGCGTTCAGGCGGTTTACCTCGCCTTGAAGCCGAACATTTTCCAGCTCCAGATTGTGAACTCGGTCGCGCTGATTGGATAGTTGCTCGGTGCCGTTGGCAAGTCTCTCGTTCTCCGCGGTCAGTTCGCGGATTCGCTGCAGGAGCACCTCTCGCTCGTAAGCTGGCTGCAAACCAAACACTTCGTCCGCGGACAGCCCAAGCGTGTCGATCAACGCTATCGCGTCCGATACCTTCGGGTTATCCTGCGTGTCTGCGCTTATTTTGCAGACAGTCGAATAGGATACGCCTGACTGATCAGACAACGCCTGATTTGTCAATCCCTGTTCCGCGCGAGCATTTTTGATCTTTGCGGTGAAATCATCAAAAAACTGCTGCAATCGCTGGTACGATGTCACAATTCTCCCCTCCAGACAAATTTTCTCCAAAAGAAAGAACTCCTGCTTCGACTCTTTTCGACTGACTTCTCCAAATCGAACAGGTATTCTCTTTTTAGGAGATGGACTTTGAAGATTACATCTGCTACCATCGAAAGCGTAGCAGACACCGGTGCAATGTTCTATCTGCTGCAAGCTCCGGCGGAGGCGGCAACCAATGCTGGAGCGTTCTTAAAAAGAAAACGCTTAAAGTTTTTGAATTATTATGTTTTGCTATTGCTGATTATTTGATTAAGCATTAAAATACATACGCAATAAATAAAATGACGGGAGGTAAGGTGTTGTCGGATTATGGACGAACCAAGTTTGAGGAAGAAGTCCTCATGTTGTTTCACAAGGTTGAACCGGAGCGCCGGGAAGAATTTATTTCCCTGCTGCGAAAGTGCGCAGCATCTGAAGAACAGACTCCCTCTGTTCCGGAGCAATCTTTTTCAATAGCTCTTTAACCTCATCAGTCTGGCGCAAAAGCTCATCGCTTTCAATAGCGGTGGGCTTTTTTATTTTGTCCAGAAACTCCTCAACTTCCGCGCGGCAGTCGAGAACATCGGAAATGGCAAAGATATCATCCATCGATACTCTCGGCATGCGGCCTAACCCAAGTTTCTCAATGATGTTGGTTTTATTTGAAATCTTGGCTTCGCTCTGCGCACGCTCCGGTGACATTTGAACCTCCCCGCAGGCGCGGGCGAAAAAGTTGAACAGCTCCTTTTGCTCTTCTTCCGAAAGCGTAACGACACCAAGCAGATAATCTGTTGACACTCCAAAATAGGTTGCGATTGCTGCAACATTTTCAGCGTTAGGGGCTGAACCGTTCCTCCATCGCGTCTGCAAACTATTTGAAAAGCCTATCTCTAAGGCAGCTTTTTTGCACGAAATACCTTTGGCTTTGCACAGTGCTTCAAACCTGTCAAAAAACACAAATATGTACCTCCCAATTTGTGCATTTCACCAAAGATAACAAAGTTGAACTCGCGGCTATTGACAGGATTACAAATGTCTACTATAATCCCGTTTGTAAGTTCAATTTTGTTATCTGCTCTATTGTTAATTGATTGCACTTTTAATATAGCACAGCAGATAACAAGTGTCAACTGTCTATATGAAAGGAGTGTTTAGCGGATGAGACCTGAATGGGCGGCGAAGCTCACCGGCGATTTGTTTCTTGCGGGCATTACCAAAACTGAACTGGCCGCAGAACTCGGCTTGAGCCGCACCTACGTGTCCAGCGTTCTTTCGGGAATTAAAGCACCGCCGGGAGCGGAAGAACGTTTTCGCGGTGCATACCAAGAATTGCTCAGTAAGAAAAAATCGACTCGATGACATTACGGAGTTGAAACGCCCTACTCAAAGTGGTTTTCCCGTATGGCAGAGTACGGCTTTGCGGAGGGTGACGACTTCGTGACGGTGGACAAAAATGTCCTCCGTGTGGGCGAGTTACAAACAGGAGAAATAGAATGAACGACAATCAGATTATCAACATCAGCGGCGTTAGCTGCTACGAGAAGGACGGCACGGCTTACCTCAGTCTTGAGGCTGTTGCCCGTGGGCTGGGATTTACCCAGACAAAGAATGGCGTGGAGTATGTCCGTTGGGAAACCGTAGATAAATATTTGTCAGAACTTGGTTTTCCCAACAAGTTGGGAAAGGGCGTGCCCACAAGTGGGCATGACAGTTTTATCCCCGAAAACATCTTCTATCGCCTCGCAATGAAAGCAAAGAACGAAGCCGCCGAGAAGTTTCAAGCGCTCGTCGCCGATGAAATCATCCCGTCAATTCGCAAGCACGGCGCTTACATGACTCCCGAAGCAATAGAGCAGGCTTTGCTCAATCCTGACACGCTCATTAAGCTTGCAACAACTCTCAAAGAAGAGCGTGAACAGCGCATGGCACTTGCTGCAAAAATTGAAGAGGATGCACCTGCCACCAATCTTGGTTATGCCGTAACTGCCGCTGATGACTCCATTCTGATCGGCGTAATGGCAAAAATCCTCAGGCAGAACGGCTATGACACGGGCGAGCAGCGATTCTTCGAGACATTGCGCAGAGAGGGCTTCCTCATTAAGTCTGGCAGCGACAGAAACATGCCGACGCAGCGCGCTCTTGAAATGGGGCTGTTCACCATCAAGGAAAATGTGCATGTCACCCCGAACGGCAGTTTCACGACGCGCACGACGTTAGTGACGGGCAAAGGGCAGAGCTACTTTGTGAACCGCTACTGCGGAAAGGGAAAGTAACTGACCACAATCAACAATCTACTCTGAGGAGTGAATATCAAATGGACAGCATCGCATCGGTTTTCATTCTCGTTGTCTTGGTTACATGGGGCGTGATTGCCCTCATCAATCGAATAGCCGTCGAAGAAGAGAGACGCCATCACGACAGCGAACGTGCATGGCAGGAAGCGGGGTATTGAATATGGCTTTCCGTATGCCGCCGTGCAAGGACGCGCACGGCAATGAATGTTCGGAACGTTCACTCGGCTGTCAGGGTACATGCAAGCGCATGAAGGAGTACCAAGAGTTCCTTAATGAGCATGACCGCGCCGCACGTCAGAAAGAGCGGCTGCTGTCTAAATATCAATTCGAGATGTCTGAAAGTGTAAGGCGATACGGCGGATGCCGCACGCCGAGGCAGATTTGCAAGGACATCAGGAAACGCGAGGAAAGGAGGCTACGCAATGCCAAGGTCAAAGTTGATGCGGGATCCCGCTGAAGATGTAATTGCCGAAGAGATACGCAAGAACTACGGCGGAATGATGAATCTGGCTACGGTTCAAAGCTTTCTCGGCGTCAAGGATTGTAGAACTGCCAGACGTTTCCTTAATGGCGTGACAAGCTATTCCATAAATGGCCGAAGCATGTGGATGGCCTCTGACGTTGCTCACAGGCTGGTGGAGGGAAGGGACTTATTATGATCGTCGCCACTATCCCCCAAGGCAGCTACGTAAAAATTGCCGCGAGCGCCGTAATGCCGTGGAAGTCCATCGACTCAATCGCCACTGTCACGACGCGCCTGACGGAGCCTCAAGAGGTCATAGACCGCTGCCTTAACTGCACCTGCCCAGAGTGCTGGAACTGCATTGCATCCCGCAGCAAGCGCGCAAAAGCAAGAAAGGAGGCTCAGTAATGGGTGCGTGTCATCAATGCAAATGCTTCTACTGCGAAAATCTCTGCACCAAGAAGTGCCCTATCGGGCGCGTGTGTTCCACCTGTTATAAGGGAACGAACAGCCAAAGCTTTAAGATCACGCACTGCGACAAGCAGGTTCCTTACGATCCTACATACACCGTCACAACTGCCCCGCAAAGACCCAAGCGCAATCGTAAACCTTTGATCCGCAAAAACAAGCGGACAAGCAATAAGAAAAAATAGGAGGATAAAAATGGGATATTACAGTGGAATCATCGAACACGACACCGGCATACACGCCGACGCAGAGCAGCAGGCGACCGGTCAGCTCATGATGAAGGTGGAGATCACTCTTGCAGAGTACCGTGAGCTGCTCTCCATAAAGGCCACGTCGGAGTTCAAACTCAATGAGCAGAAAGAATTTCTCAAATCGAGCAATCAGAAACTCTACGACGCGCTGAAGGTTTTGGACGCAGACAACAAACTGACCGCCGAGCAGAAAGCAGACTTTCAGAAGCTTTGCGGCGACTATTTTATCAAGAAATAATTTTAACAGGAGGAAAATCACGCTATGAATGAATCTCTCATGTCGCGCTCCCCTGCTACTCAGATGAGCGTCTATCAGGAAAGCAAGGAGCTTTCCGAAATCAAGGGCAAGATGTACCTTGCCCGCCAGTTCCCCCGCGATCCTGAAATGTCCATGCAGAATGTTCTCCGCGAGTGTCAGAGAAAAGACCTTGCGGAAGCGGCGCAGTACGAGTTCCCGCGCGGCGACAGCGTGGTAAGAGGACCCTCTATCCGCCTGGTGGAAGTCCTTGCGCGCCACTGGGGCAACATCATGTCTGGTATCACCGAGGTGGATGTACAGGACGACACGACGACCATAAAGTGCTTTGCATGGGACTTAGAGACGAATGCTTCCGACGAAAAGACCTTCTCCGTGAAGCATGAGCGCTCGACCAAGAAAGGCAGCTACCGTCTGACCGACGAACGCGATATCTATGAAATGGTCGCCAACAAGGGCGCAAGGCGCAAGAGAGCCTGCCTGTTGGCCGTCATGCCCGGATGGTACGTAGATGCGGCGCTTGAAGAGTGCGACAAGACGCTTTCTGACTCACTTTCCAAGAGCGGAGAGAGTTTGGAGGAGATCATCGAAAAGACCGTCAACGCTTTTGCTGGCTTCGGTATCACCCCGGAGCAGATCAGCGCCAAGCTCAACAAGGACATCGACAAGCTCAGCAACAACGACATTGTGAAGCTCCGCCATCTGTATTCCGCCATCAAGGACGGCTTTGTAAAGGCCACAGATGCCTTTGGAATCGCTTCTGCTTCCGATGCGGCTCTTCCCTCTACGGACGAGGAAAACGCGCTGGAAGCCCTCAACAAGAAGCTTGCGAAGAGCAGGGAGAAGAACCGTGGAACTGACGCGTGATAATTATTACACGCCTGAGGTCGATTGGGAGTACATGTCGTGCTCCCAATATCAGGCATGGAATGAGTGCGAGGCGCGGGAACTGGCTATTCTGCAGGGGCGCTGGCAGCCTGAGGAGAAAGAAGCCTTTCTTGTTGGCAATTACTTCCACACGCACTTTGAATCCCCAGAAGCACACGAGCAGTTCTGCAACGAGCATTTCGACAAGATATTCAAGACCAAGACCATCAAAGGCAAGGGCGGCATGCCCGACCAGACGGTCGTTACCGGCAAATATGCTCCCTATGAGCAGGCCGACAAGATGATACAGACCGCTGAAAATGACGAGTTGATACAGTCTCTTGTCGGTCTGCCGGGTGAAAATGAAATGATAATGCACGGCAAGCTTTTCGGAGTTCCGTGGCGTATCAGGCTCGACAAGTACGTTCCTGACGGGCGCATGATTATCGACTACAAGACCGTGGCAAACATCGGAGAGCTTAAATGGAGCGATGAACTTCACGAAAAGGTGACGTTCATAGATGCCTATGGCTACATGATGCGCGCCGCTGTGTACAGCGAGATTGAAAAGCAGTACGCAGGGAGCAAGGAAGACCCTCAGTTCATCATCATAGCTATCTCAAAGCAAGACCCGCCTGATAAGGACGTGCTCAGTCTCAACCACCGGCAACGGTATGACTATGAGCTTGAGAAAATCGCCAAGCGCTTGCCCATGATCCAGATGATAAAAGAGGGGCGCGCGAAGCCCAAGCGTTGCGGGTACTGTGATTACTGCCGCGCAACTAAAAAGCTCTGGGGGATCAGACCTTATTACTCACTCATGCCCGAATTTCGAGAGGAGCGCGAGGACGATGCAGCCGCAGAGTTCCGTCCTGAATGAAAGAGATCGTTGTTGGGTCGTTCATAAGTGCCGCGCTTGTTGGAGTTCGTGCCCGCTTTGCGGAGCATCCATAAGGTGGGTGCGTTTATGGGATGGCACATACTCCCCTTGCGACGAGGAACCGGTTTTATTCTGGGTTCCGGAGAACCAAAAGGGGCGGTACAAGGTCGTCCTAAAGGGCGAGATTTGGGAGCACGTTTCTCTCAAGGTTCCCTTCGGGAAGAAAGCAAAATATGCGAGTCTCCCGCATTATTATTCATGTCCCAAACTCCGCGCCGAGCGCCGGGAATGGGCATTACGCCACAAGGAATGGTAGGAAAAAATCTATGCTTAACAAAGTATTGCTTCAGGGGCGTTTCGTCAGAGACCCCGAAATTCGCACAACGCAGAGCGGCAAATCTGTTGTGTCATTCACGCTGGCCGTAGATCGTGATTTTGCGCCGCAGGGGCAGCAGAAAGAAACCGACTTCATCAACTGTACCGCTTGGAACGGCACGGCTGATTTCATCTCCAAGTATTTTTCCAAAGGCAGCATGGCTACCCTTTGCGGCAGCTTGCAGATACAGAGCTACACTGACCGCGACGGCAACAAGAGGACTTCCCCGAATGTCAACGTCGAGAACATCTATTTCGCCGGTGACAAGCGCTCCGAGAAGTCCGAGGGTAAGCCGAAAGAGCAGCCCTCATCAAAAGACGAATCTGCATATTCTTCCAACTCCAACCTTGCGCCGAAGCAGACGTTTGAGGAACTGGATGGCGATGGGGACGACCTGCCTTTCTGATGCGAGGTAGCACATGAGAGACAGGACAACAATCTCAAATGAGGTCGTGGGGCGGTATTCTTTCAGCCGCCTCACACCAAATGCACAGGCGCTTTATTTTCATCTCTGCTTTGCCGCAGATGATGAGGGCGTTGTGCATGATCCGGCAGCAGTGCTCAACAAGGTATGTGCAGACAGTCTTGATCTGGAAGAGCTGATCTCCGCTGACTTCATCACCAGTCTTGGCGAAAGCGGCGTATTCATCCGCCATTGGGCACAGCACGTCGGTATTGATGACTGAGGAGGGCTTTATGGCGAAAAACGTTGAGTGGGTCAAAATAACCACAGATATGTTTGACAACAGGAAGATCAAGCATCTGCGCAAGCTTCCCGATGGCAATAGCATTGTGCTGATATGGGTCATGCTGCTCACAATGGCAGGGCGCTGCAACGCGGGAGGCATGATTTTTCTCACTGAGAACATCCCCTACACGCCGAAAATGCTTTCCGACGAGCTTGGTTTTGAATTGAGTACTATTCAGCTCGCCTTGGAAGCGCTGGAACGCCTCAACATGATAAGCAGAAACGAAGATATGCTTTTCATCTCCGGCTGGGAAGAACACCAGAACATTGATGCTTTGGAAAGAATTAGAGAGAGCAACCGCGACCGCAAGAGAGTGCAGAGAGAAAGAGAAAGGTTTCTCCTTGAATCCCAGAGTGCGACGTCACGTGACAGTCACGTGACAGTCACAGATGATGTCACGCAATGTCACGCTGCAGAAGAAGAAAGAGAAGAAGATATAGAGATAGATAATAACTCTCAAAAAGAAAACGAACAAAAGAAAAAGTCCTCTTCCGACGATGGCGATGCTCCACCAGATGTCAGCCCCGCAAGCGGCACTGACGCGCGCCCCAAAAAGGAAGAGAAAGTTTTCGACAAGGATTCTGATGCTTACCAAGCCGCAAGCTTTCTTGCCCGCCAGAAAGAAAAGCATTATCCCGACTTGAAGCCCCCCGAGGAGACAGACCTGCAGCGTTGGGCAGCGGACTTCGACAAGTGCAACAGGATAGATAAGCGCAGTTGGGACGATATTTCCGATGTGCTTCGCTTCTCACAGAAAAACGCCTTCTGGCGGAAGAACATTCTCTCGGGGAAGAAATTCAGGGAGAAGTACGACCGGCTGCTGATTGAGATGACGGAGGAAAACCGCAAAAATGACAAACGATGAAAGAACTCTCCAGTATGCCGTTGAGTACAATCAGGGCACCGAGTTTTCTGTTACTGGCGCATATCTCCTTTACCCCCAAATCATGGACAAAATTGCATGTATCTTGCAACCTAAGGATTTTATGAATCCTCTTTGTGCAAAATTGTATGCAGCAGCGGTCAAGGCATATCGCGATGGCAAGATACTCGACCCGGTTATGGCGCGAGACGAAATTGTCCACGATACAGACGATCCCACAAAATTCATTGCTGACTGCATGGCAGTGTGCCCGTCCGGCACTGCCGCTGAGGGACATGCCGAATACATACATGCTCAAGCGAAGGCGCGCATATTCAGGACGGCGGTAGATGAAATTCTTTCTACATACAAGGGAGACGAACAGGTCACGGAAATTGCCGGGGTTTGTCAAGACTACATTAGCGGCACGCTTGGACGAAGCCACACAATGGCGCAGACGCTGAACAAGCTCATGGATTCCCTGTCGGCTCCCCCGGCAAACCGAGTTGAAACCGGCTTCACAAGAGTGGATGCTCTGCTTAAAGGCATGAGAGCTGGAAACCTTGTGATAGTGGCAGCTCGACCGGCAGCGGGCAAGAGTATTTGGGCACAATGCGTAGCCATGAATGTGGCGAGAACCGGAAAGTCCGTGCTGCTCTACTCGCTCGAAATGAGCGACGAGGAGTTGGGCGAACGCATCATCTCCGGAGCATCCGGGGTACAGCTCGACAGAATCACCGATCACGACCGCGACGAGCAGGCTTGGAAACGGCTCTCGGATGCTTGCCAATATCTGTACGACCTGCCGCTCATAATCAACGACGATCCCGGTGTTACCACCAGCAAGATACGCGCCGAAGCTCGGACAACGAAAAACTTGGGGCTGATAATAATCGACTTCATGACGCTGATGAAGAGCGAGGGCAAATATGACAGTCGAAACCTTGAGGTCGGGGCAATCAGCCGAGAGCTGAAGCTTTTGGCGATGGAGCTTAACATCCCCATCATCGTCCTTTCACAGCTCAACCGAAGCGTTTCCGACACGGACAGACCTACTCTTGCGGCGCTCCGCGACAGCGGTGAGCTTGAGCAGAACGCTAACAAGGTCATTTTCCTGTGGAACATTGACGTCGAGCAGGGCATAAAGGGCGTCGCCGTAGCGAAGAACCGGCAAGGCCGATGCGGAGCCGTGCAGATGCGGTTCGTCGGCGATCAGATGCGGTTCGTGGAAATGCGAGCCGACGAGGAGGTTTGGTCAAAGACCACTCCCCCGCGTCGCCGTGGGAAATGGGAGGATGATGACTGATGGTTTTGATACCGGATGACCCCATAGTGCGCAGTATGGAGCGCACAGGGTATCCGCCATGGATGCAGGACGATATCTGCGGCAACGATGATGACGAGAAAATTGAAGGCTGGCCAGATAACTGGCATGAGGAGGAAGAAGAATGAAGATCACACTTGACCCCGGTGCTTATGTGCCTGTGAGAGCACATGCCACCGATGCGGGGCTTGACCTCAAGTCCCCGAAGCTTGTATACATACCACCCTATTCCAGCGTCGTGATAGACACTGGCGTCCATGTGGA
>OIGD01002265.1_pt1 | contig 15362 bp, 20 predicted proteins | sample 1582211 | NCBI WGS metagenome assembly OIGD01 (sample SAMN04414078, study PRJEB24778) | human gut metagenome | material: faecal | host: Homo sapiens
AGGAATGGAACAAAGATTACTATAAAAGGAATAGTGAAAATAGAAAAGAAGCTGAAAAGAAAAAGTATCAAGAAAAGCTAAGAGCTGATGGAAAAGTATCTAAAAAGCAAGAAATAGAAAAAAGAAGGAAAAAAATTAAAGCCTTGTTGGAGCAAGACTTTAAGAGAAAAGATATATGTTCACAACTAGACATATCAAAACCAACGTATGTCCGTGATAGAAACTTTTTAAAAGAACAAGGATTAATATAATACTTGTTCTTTTTGTATTATAAAGCATTTTAGGAGCTAATTCAATACTATAATTTTGCAAGTATTATAAAAAAAAAAGGGGGTCATTTTTTCTTAAGAGCTATATGGAGGAGCTTATCCCTTAGGGTCATTTTCGTGCATAAATATACCTTTCAGACTATTGCAAGTTTAAATTTAACTAGGTATCAAATTTTCAGCCCTTGTATTATAGGGTACGTAGTACCTGTTCTAGGATTAGACAAGATTTTTATTATGTTTATGGTATGGTGATAACAGGGGATTAAATTAATTTATAGGGGTGGGAACAATGGCTATAAAAGATGATTATATAAAGATTAGAGTAAGTAAGGAGCAAAAAGCATTATTTAAAGATATAGCAAAAAAGAAAAAGATTAGCATGAGTGAGTTTATGATTGTAGCAACAGAGGAAAGAGCTTTGAGAGAGAAAGAAAAATTTGAGGGTACAAAGAGCTTGGAGCTTAGAGTTAGTGAGCTTGAGAAGAAATTACAAGAGATTAAATTTAAAATGGAGAGCCAAAAAGCCGAGAAAAAAAGTTTTTTTAAAATTTTAAGAAATAGGCTTACAAATTGAAAGTTAAAATACTATTTATATTTTAGGGGGATTATTTATTTATGGAGCAGTGGCTCCATTTTTTTATAAAAAAATAGTTTGAGATTAAAAAAATATATGATAAAATTAAGAAAATAACTGCTGACAAAGTATCGTATTATATACGGTTTTAATACGGTTTTTGTGTGGCAAAGTGGGACATTTGGAAATTTTTTTGTACCCATAGAAACGCTAGGCTTTGCCTAGTCCCACAAAGTTTTTGGGGGCAGTTTCTCTTTATGCTCTTATAAAATATCTGTAGGTGTAATTTCCAGTTAAGATATTTTATAATTCATATTTGGATTTGATTAAACTTTTTTTAAGTTTATGGGTGAGCATAGCGAGGGCAAAGCCCTTAATAAAAAAGTAAAAGGAGTTAAATTTAAGATGGCAAGAATAAGAAAAGAATATAAAATGACAGAAAAAAATGTGGAGTACATAGAAGAAGTTAAAGAGAAAAATAATTTAAAATACAGTAGTGAAGCATTAGATTTAATAATTAGAGAGCATAGACAAAATTCAGATATTACAACAGAAGCTATGATTAAAATAATAGCAAAAGAAGTATCAGAACAAATCAAATTTGATATGAAAGAAATAAAAAAATCTAGTAATGATACTGAAAGAAATACTCAAATACTTTTAGAATTAATTAATGGATTTTTTGTAATTTCTGAGTATGGAAGGTTAGCAACAACAGAGGATATTATAGCACCAGCATTACCTAGGGCAATAGAGCTTGTAGATACGAGAAGAGAAAATAAAATAGTAAGAGGTTTAGATAAGAAATATTAAAGTAAAAAAACTCAAGGATTTAGATAGAGAGTATTAATTATATTTTTTTGATGACCAACTGGAGTATTAAGTAACGGAGTGGAGAGTAGCGTAATGAGTAAGTTAATACGTAAGGCGGTAGAAAATATTTAAGATTAAATACTTTTTTAATTAAACTTTTTAAAAGTTTAATAGAATGTTATTTATAAAAATGATATACTTATATAAGTTTTAGTTTGCAAATTTTCCATAGAAGATTTGCTCCGTAAAGGACATCTTTAAAGGTGTCCTTTTATGATATAATGATTAAGTAAACTAAAACTTAAAGACATTTAAAGGAGAAATAGTATATGGAAAAAGAAATATTAGAAATTTTGAAGTCTATTCAATTAGATATTAAAGGGTTAAAAGATGAAGTTAAAGACTTAAAAGAGGGTCAAAAAATAATTGAAAAGAAACTCGATGGAGTTGTAGAGCAGACAGCAGAGCTATTAGAATTTAGAACAACTGTAAAAACAAAACTTGATGAATTAAACCAAACTAAAGAAACTATAAGTTTAAAATTACTAGGTGATTACCATATAAGCAAAGGCAAGTTGATACAATTAAATGTATCAGAATATCAACTAGACGGATTGTATTTAATAAGATCAGCAAATCATAAAATTGACAAAGTAAAAGATGAAGTTGATATAGTAATTGAAAAATTTAATTAATTCGCTTGCTGTATTATTATTGTGCCAATTCAGAATAGTTTTTCATTTGACGGCGATAAGGTGTTAAAACTTTTTTAGGAACTCATAAGTATAAATTAGTAGTATTTTGTCAGAAAAAACAATTATGAAATTAGATAATGAAAAAAATGATATAACTGAAGTATTAAATTTTGCATTAAAATCAAGGAATAACCCCAAAGACCTTAAAGCAGTTCATGTTGCAAAAGTTGTTTTACTTTCACCATTAACGGTATCAATCCATGAAGGAAAAACACTTTTAGAAGAAAATGTGGAGTTGTTTATTTCTGAATGGTTTAGGGTTCGTTGCAATATAGACTCAACAGGTGCTTTAAGTTCGGGTGTTTTGGAAGATTTAAATAATGCAAAATCTATTGTTGAAACACATTCAAATGGCGGTGCAGCTTGTCAAATGCCAAATGCAATAAGCTATCTTTCAAGCTCAATACAAAAGATAAATAATGAGTTTCTTACATTAAAGTGCATTCTTAATATTGGAGACTTGGTACTTATTGGGTCTTGTGAACAAGCAGACAAATATATACTTCTTGATAAAATGCTAATGAATGAAGAGGGTTAAAAATGTTTCCAAACAATACACAATCAACAACAAATGTGACAGTTGATTTTCAACATGGCAAATATAACACAATATCGGATGATTTAAAAATATACAATACTTTGGATTTTGATATTGAAAATAAGAAGATGATACTTATAAATGGGGATTTGTCTCTTGTTTCCGATTATAAAAATGTGCGAAATTGGATAATCTTATTTTTAAAAACGCCGATTGATGTTTATAAAATATATGAAGGTACAGGGTTTGGTACATCAGCATATAAACTTAAAGGATATAAAAATATAAATGGCTTGCTTTATGCCCAAATAAAAAAAGAAATAGAAGACGGTTTTTTGCTCAACCCAAATATTAAAACCGTTGAATCTGTCGAGTTGACAAAAGAAGACAAATCACTATGCATATATGTCAAAGTTAAACTTGCAGACGGTTATATTTTAGAAGAGATATCAGAAGTATATAGAATAGAGGATTAATCAACAATGACGATAGGTATTGATGAAAAAACAAGTGAAGAAATAACAGTTGAATTGTTACAACAAATGCCTGACACGTATCAAAAGAACGTTGGATATTTTATATGGGATTTATTCCGTGCAATTTCAATGCTTTTTGAGGTATGCTGGAAAAAATTATGTTATTTAGCTGGATTTTTTGACATAACAAAGCTTGGATATGATGATTTAGTGTTATTTGTAAAACAACGTCGAGGTATTATTGCAAAGTCAGAGACGTATGCAACTGGTGACATAACTGTGACATCGGGAAGTGGATTAATAAACAAAGGTGATGTATTTGAAACGTCAGCCGAACTTCGATTTGTCTCTATTGAGACAAAAGAAATTACAGAGGGTGAAAGTTTTAAAGCTCAATGTATAGAGGCAGGAAGTATAGGAAATGTACCTAAAAACACAATAAGTACAATACCTAACACAATCCAGGGCATAAACTCAATAACTAACCTTGAAGCATTTACTGGAGGATACGAAAAAGAAACAAAAGAAAGCATTATTGAACGGTATTTAAACGATTTACAAAAACCCGTTACAAGTGGCAATGTTTATCATTATGAGAAATGGGCACTTGAATGCGCAGGTGTTGGAAAAGTCAAAGTGAAGCCTTTATGGAACGGAGATAACACCGTTAAAGTAATAATCGCAGACAGCAATAACCAAGTTGCCGGTGAAGAACTTGTAAAAAGTGTGCAAACATATATAGATCCTTATGTTTTAGATGAAGATAATAATAAAATTGGTTGGGGATGTGGCAACGGACAGGCCCCAATTGGAGCATATTGCACTGTTGAAAGTGGTAGTGCATTAATTGTAAATGTAAAAGCTGCCATTAGTTTAAAAACACAAGTAGATTTAGAAGCCGCCAAAGCAAATATTGAAGAAAATATACTAAATTATTTTAAAAGTACGGTTTTTAATGATACCTATGTGTCATATGCAAGAATTGGAGCTTGTATTTTGTCCTCCGATGGTGTTATGGATTATACAAATTTAACATTAAATGAGGAAATTGATAATGTTGAAATACTTGAAACATCTACATATTGTCAAATAGCCCAACTTGGGGAATTGGATATAACACTTATGGAGTGATAAAAATGGAGACATATAAAAAAATATTGTCATATCTTAACAAGGATTATAGAAATGACGATTTTACAATAGATCTTACAAAAACATTGCAAACAAAATTTGAATCATTAAATGATGGAATAAATGCACTTAAGAGTAATTTTTATTTTGATACATTAACCATAGAGGGTATAAAATACTTTGAAACGTTGCTTGGCATAACGCCAATAGAAACGCAAACATACAATGATAGATGTGCGACAATTCAAGCAAAATGGCTATCAAATAATCATAACTGTATTAAATTTATCCAAGATATTTGTAATGCCTGGGAAAATGGAAGAGTTAAAGCTGACTTTGTCAATGGTAAAATAAAGCTTGTTTTTATTGGTGAATATGGAGTGCCAGAGGATTTAGATGGACTATTAAGCGCGATTGATGAAATAAAACCTGCGCATATTTCATACTATTTAATTTTTAAATATTTACTTATCGAAAATATCCATGAAGTTAAAACAATAGAAGAAATGGAAAGCTTAACGCTGGAAATGTTCGCGTTTGGAAAAGAGGAGATATAAATATGTCAACAACAACAGAAAATTTAAACTTATTTAAATATGACCCAATTCAAGATGCAAAAAGTACCTTTAATATTCAACAATGTTTGAATGACAATTGGGATAAAATTGACCAAATATTAGACTGTTTGTATTGTATTGGGGAGCCAATATTTACATTGACTGCGATATTAAAAGACAATGAAATATGGCTTGAAGGCGCGGAAGTTTCTAAAACAGATTACCCAAAGTTGTATGATATTTATGGTGACACCTATGGTACAGCAGTAGATACAAATAATTTTGTATTACCCGATTTTAGAAATAGGGTAATATGGGGTGCAACGGATTTTGGATATATAGACGCTGGGTTGCCCAACATTACAGGAAGTTTTGGGGGGATAGGCTGGACAAATTCTGGAGGTGTGGGCGGTTATTCATACTCTGGTGCTTTTAGTGGTTCAACCGACCGTGGGGCTTTGAATGGTGGAAACAGTATGACAGTAGCTTTTAAAAACGGGAACTTTGATGCATCACTAAGCTCTGAAATTTACGGTAATTCAGAAACCGTTCAACCTCCAGCTATTAAAATTAGAGTCAAAACAAGGTATATGTAATAAAGGAAAAAAATATATGAATATATATCATTATGATAATAAGACAAAAGAATGTCTATATGAGAGCATTGCAGATGCTGACCCTATGGCTACAAAAAATAAAGGTAAGTTTGTACCATTAATACCAGCTTATTCTACTTTATTGGCGCCACCTGCTACAACAACTAATCAAGTTGCTTGTTTTATTGATGGAAACTGGGTAATTAAACCTGATTATAAACTCCAAACATAAGATAAACAAACACCTTATAAATTTTACAATAGATATTATAAAACATTACAAACAAAATTTGAATTATTACACTATATAGAAAATATCGTCTAAGTTAAAACAACAGAAGAAATGTATAGCTTAACGCTTAAATTTAAGCGTTGGAAAAAAGAGGAGATATAAAAATGCCGACCGAAACACAAAATTTAAATTTATTTAAATACGACCCTGTTCAAGATGCGAAAAGTACTTTTAACATCCAACAGAGTTTAAATGATAATTGGGATAAAATAGATAATATTATACCTGTCAAAGCCAATACCTCACTTGACAACTTAACAGATGAGGGAAAAAAATTAATAACCGGATACAGTTTCCCATCATCAACAGAATATATAGATTTAAGCTATAATCCTACAATATATAATACTTCTTATGGAGCTGCATTAAGGATATCAAAATATAAAGCACCAGCGAATGGCTTTTTAGTTATAAAAATAGTTACAAAAGCAGATAGTGTTGGTCTTGGTATAAATGTATTAAATATTGAGCCACCTTTAGCATTATTGCCTAACGATTCTGATATATTATATTGTACAAGGTCATTATCATCTACTGGTAATGAACAAGGACATGAATTAACTGTTCTAGCTGCTAAAGGTCAATGGATTCATATTTGTTTTCATACAGGTAATACTCCATACTTTTTTAGATTTAATTATGCACAAGGGGAAGAATTATGATTTATGTAGAATTAGATAATAATAAAGTAATAGGTTCAACATCAAATAAAAAAATAGCAAAAAATTTTAAAAATGTTATTACAACAAATTTTGATGATTATACACCAACAAATGACAAATACATCTATTTTGACGGTGCTATTATTCTAAATCCAAATTATGAAGCCCAAAAACTGATTTTGGCCAAAGAAGCCAAACAACAAGAAAACCTAGTAAAAGCAAATGAGGCAATTACAAACGGATATGTCGTTTACAAAAATTGCAAGTTTGAAACAAGCACAGACAATCAAAGCAACATGACAGCAACTGCCAATTTAATGCAAGCACAAGGGATTGAAAGGACACCATGGCTAAGCAAAGACAATGTATCGCTTGAACTTACTTTAGAAGATTTTTTAAATATCGGGGCTTTGATTTTAGAGTTTAAAACCAATGTGTGGACAAATGATTATACAAACTTTGAATCTCAAATCGAAGCAGCACAAACAATTGAGGAAGTTGAAGATATATCTATTGAATACTAATTAATTATTATGAAAGAAGTATTTAAATGTTTAAATTATTACTAAAAAAATACGAAAAACAAATATACAAACTTGCTGATAGAGGTGTTAAGGAGGCTGAGATATTCATAGGAAGCGGTAAAGGTCAGCAGAAAAAACAAATGGCAATAGATTTTATTCTTAAATATTTGCCATTACCAATATGGCTTCAATGGCTTAAACCTGTTATTAATAATACATTACATAAACTTATTGACAAAGCTATTGAGGAATGTGTTGAAAAGATGAATAAAACGCTATACAGTTTAAAAAAGGGTTAATATGACCATAACGCATGAATTTTTACTTGTTATTGTGATAAATATATTATCTGCAGGTATATTTATTGGTGGATTGTCTATGTCGATAAAATTTATTGAGGAACAGATAAGAAGACTTGAAGAAAAACAAGACAAGCACAATAACCTTATTGAACGTATGGTTAAAGTTGAAGAGTCAACAAAATCAGCACATCACAGAATTGATATTATAAAAGGGGAATGAAAATGAATAAAATAATAATTCATTGGACAGCGGGCGGATGGTTTCCAAACGCAATAGATAAAGAACATTACCACTTTTTAATAGACAAAAACGGCAAAACAATAAACGGCAAATTTAAAGTTGAGGACAACGAAAATTGTTATGACGGCAAGTATGCTGCTCATTGTGGCGGTGGTAATACTGGGTCAATAGGCGTTGCAATGTGTGGTATGTTTAATTTTAAAAATTCGAAAAATGTTGGCCCATATCCATTAACAAAAGTTCAATGTGAAGCTTGTTTCAAGCTTGTTGCACAATTGTGTAAAAAATATTTAATAAATGTAAACAATGTTTTAACACATTATGAATTTGGTTTATCACATCCAAACACATCATCTGTTGGAAAAATTGATATAATCTACCTCCCTGCTTATTCTGAAATAAAGCAAAATGAAATAGGTGAGTTTATTAGAAATAAAGTTAGGTGGTATTTAACAAAAATATAATTTTTCCTTTTCCTCACTATGTATTTACCCACATATATATAAATCCCCCGTCCAATTTTAGGTCGGGGGAATTTTTTTATTAAAAAAATGCTCACAAAATGCTCACAAAAATTATAAACTTTATAAAAATCATAAAAATTATAAAATCAAATTTATTGATTTTATGCGGTTTTATAAACTTTATAAATATTATAAAAATTATTAAAGACATTATTTTCATCCTTTCACGGTGTAGACAGGGATTCGAATTCCCTTGAGGGTACTATATATTATTTAAAATCTCCTTAAAGTGCAAATTAAACTTTTAAAGGAGTTTTTTTATTTAAGTTTAAAGTTTGAATATTTATATTTTTGACGACATATTAATGGTAATCTTTTGAGTCTTCTTGATTATTTTAAGAATTAAAAACTTTCCTTGTTTAAAGAAAATTTTTGTTATCTTCTAAATTGACTGATTGACCAATGTTTATTGTATATTATCCAGGTTAATATTTAATTAAAATATTTAAACAAAATTAGGAGGAAATAATGTTTTATAATGTATTGAAAGCTAAAGATTTAGCAAGTTACGAAAATAACAAATTCGAGCGAAATGTTTTAATTGAAAACAAAAATAGTTCTTTATCCGTAGTCGCATTAAAAAAAAATGAAATTATTGACACTCATACATCAGCTTGTGATGCTGCTTGTTATCTTCTTGAAGGAAAAATCGAAATGCATTTTAATGCACAAAAATTTACTTTAAATAAAGATGAAATGCTATTATTTAAAAAGGATGAAGAACATAAAGTTTTTGCAATTGAAAGTAGTAAATTTTTATTAATTAAAATATAAATAATGTTGATTAGTACTGCTTTTTATATATAATAACAAAGAACAGATAAATATTTTTAATTTTAGTAATGAAAGGAAATATTTGATAAATATGTTTTGTTTTCAATGTGAACAAACAGCAAATGGGCAAGGTTGCATAAAATATGGTGTTTGTGGTAAAACACCTCAAACTTCGAATTTTCAGGATTTGTTAACAAATTCATTAATTGAACTTGCAAATTGCTCACAAAAAAACGATAAAAATATAAGACTCATTATAGACGGTCTTTTTGTTACGATTACAAATGTTAATTTTGATGATGATTATATAACAAAATATATTGATGAAGTTAAAAAAAATATAGGCTGTGATAAAAAATTTGATATTAAAACTGTTTGGGAAGCAAATGAAGACATACGAAGTTTAAAATCTTTAGTACTTTTTGGATTAAAAGGAATAGCAGCTTATGCCCATCATGCTTATGTTTTAGGATATTCTGATGCTGATGTAAATAATTTCTTTTATGAAGCATTAACATCTATTTCAAAAGATCTATCAATAGATGACATGCTTGCTTTAGTTTTAAAAACAGGTGAGATTAACTTAAAATGTATGGAATTGCTTGATAAAGCAAACACTCAAACTTATGGCAATCCAAATCCAACAAAAGTAAGTACAAATATCGAAAAAGGTCCGTTTATTGTGATAACGGGACATGATTTACACGATTTAGAGTTACTTTTAAAGCAAACAGAAGGTAAAGGCATAAATATTTATACCCACAGTGAAATGTTGCCCTCTCATGCTTATCCAAAGTTAAAAAAATATTCCCACTTAAAAGGGAATTATGGCACTGCTTGGCAAAATCAACAAAAAGAATTTGAAAATATTCCTGCCCCAATATTATTTACAACAAATTGCATAATGCCAGTTAAAGAAAGCTATAAAGATAGAGTGTATACAACATCTATTGTTAGCTATCCTGAAATAAACCATATTGATGAAAACAAAGATTTTACTCCAATTATTAATAAAGCAATAGAACTTGGAGGCTATAAAGAAGATAAAAAAATGACAGGTATTAATGGAGGTGACACTTTAACTGTCGGTTTTGGACACAACACCGTTTTGCAAGTTGCTCCTAAAGTTATTGAAGCAATTAAATCAGGTGATATAAAACATATATTTTTAGTTGGTGGATGCGATGGCGCGAAACCCGGACGTAATTATTATACTGAATTTGTAAAACAAACTCCAAAAGATACTTTAATTTTAACACTTGCTTGTGGAAAATATAGATTTAATGACCTTGATTTAGGTGACATAAATGGCATTGCTAGACTTCTTGATATGGGACAATGCAACGATGCTTATAGTGCTATTAAAGTTTCGACTGAACTTGCAAAAGCTTTTAATTGTGATGTTAATGATTTACCACTATCACTTATTTTATCTTGGTATGAACAAAAGGCAGTATGTATACTTTTAACACTTCTGTATTTAGGTATAAAAAACATTAAACTTGGTCCAACAATGCCTGCTTTTGTATCGAAAAATGTTTTAAATATTTTAGTTGAAAAATTTAATATTTCACCAATAACCACACCAGTTGATGATTTAAATGAAATATTATCTCAATAAAATATGTTTTTTAACAAGCAACTTCATTTTTAGTAAGACTGTTATTCATAGGATTCCAACTGTCTTTTAAATTATTTTTAATCAAATTCTGGTAAAATTTTTCTTTATATTCAAGCAGATCTAACTGTTTTTTAATTTCTTCCATTTGCTTAAGTGCTTTTGCTTTTGTACTTTGAATTATGCCAAAACGTTCTTTTATTGTTGAATCTCCTGCTATGCATAAATCAATATAACGTTTTATTGATTTATTATCTGTACCAACTGAACGAAGACACTTTACTATTTTAACCCAGTTTAAATCGTCATCTGAAAAAAGACGAATATTATTTTCGTTTCTTTTTATAAAAGGAAATAAACCGCTTTTTGCCCAAAAACGAAGGGTATGCTCAGAGATATCCATTTTTTTCGCAACTTCTTTAATTGTGTACATATTTCTTAATCCTTTTTAACTTTTATAATAAAAAATTTGACTTAGAGTAACTATCAATGCATATACTGTTATTATTACACAAGTTGAGAAGTTTTAAAAGTATGAAAATAACACAAAAAAAATTATTTTTTATATGCAATTTATGCTTATTTGCCTCAGCATTTATAGCTGGATTATCATTTGTTGCACAAAAATCAGGTATGGAATATATGGGACCGTTTACTTTTAACGCAGTAAGATGTTTTTTGGGTGCAGTCTGTCTTTTGCCTTTAATTTTATTTAATGATAAAAAACATCCACACAAAAAAAGCCATTCACAGAAATTAACGCTTATTAAAGGTTCAATAATTTCAGGCATAATACTTTTTATTGCACTTTCAATTAACCAGTATGCAATGATATATTCCCAAGCCGGGAAAGCAGGGTTTATTACATCTTTATATATTATTTTTGTACCTATTATTTCTTTATTTTTAAAAGAAAAGATAAAACCTAATGTAGTTATAAGTATAATTCTTTCAGTTATAGGGCTTTATTTATTATGCGTAAAAGAGAGTTTAAGATTTGAATTTTATGATATATTTTTAACATTAAGCGCGTTTTTCTTTTCAATACATTTGCTTGTTTTAAGCCATTATTCAACAAAATGCAGCACAATGAAACTTTCAAGCCTACAGTTTTTGACAGTAGGCATATTGTCACTTCCATTTATGTTTATTTTTGAAACTCCGCTTTTATCTTCAATATTGGCTGGGTACAAACCTTTACTATTTGCCGGAGTTATTGTAACAGGTGTTGCTTATACTTTACAGTTGTTTGGCTATAAGGCAGTAAAACCAGTTTTAGCAACGCTTATTCTAAGTAGTGAAGCTATTTTTGCTGTTTTGGGTGGAATGGTTCTGCTTAACGAAACTTTAAATTTTTACGAATTTTTAGGATGCATTCTTATGGCATCGGCTATTATTTTATCTCAAATAGATTTTAAAAATATAATTAACAGAAAAAATATGGTTAAGGAGATTATCTATGAAAAAGTTAGTTCAAAACAAAACGTTTGATGAAGAAAGAGCATTATACAATATTAATGATGCTCAAATTATTAATTGTAATTTTGAAGGACCAATGGATGGTGAATCTGTTTTAAAAGAATGTAGAGATTATAATGTTATTGATTGTTCTTTTTCGCTTCGATATCCCATGTGGCATGGTGAAAACTTTTCACTTATAAATTCAAAAATGGATGAAAAAACTCGGGCTCCCATATGGTATTCAAAAAATGGAAATATTGAAAATTCTAAAATATATGGAATAAAATGCATTCGTGAATGCGAGAATATTATAATCAAAAAGTGTAATATTAACTCATCAGAATTTGGTTGGAAGTCGGATAATTTAAAAATATATGATACACATATAATTTCCGAATATTTTCTTTTTGATTCAAAAAATATTGAAATAAAAAATATAAATATGAAAGGGAAATATTCTTTTCAATATATTGAAAATTTAAACATAAAAGATTCTTATCTTGATACAAAAGATGCATTCTGGCACAGTAAAAATATAATTGTCGAAAATAGTTATGTTAAAGGTGAGTATTTAGGTTGGTTTTCCCAAAATTTGACCCTTGTTAACTGTAAGATTATAGGTACCCAGCCTTTGTGCTATTGCAAAAATTTGAAACTTATTGATTGCACAATGGAAAATACCGATTTATCATTTGAATACTCAGACGTTGATGCCAAAATTAAAGGCAGCATTATGTCAGTTAAAAATCCAAAATCCGGCATTATTGAAGCTGATATGGTAGATGAAATTATTATGGAAAAAGATGTAGTTATGGAATGTAATGGCACAGTTAAAATCCGCAAAAAAGTAGCTGTTTAAAATTATAGCTGTAAAATAAAAAAGGAAGCAAAAAGTTTATTTTTGCTTCCTTTTTTTTGATAACTTAAAAAATATTAAATATATTTTGAAATATCCTCAACAATTTGTTCAGGTGTTAATCTATAGCGTTTATAAAGTTCGTCCAATGGAACTCTATCTGTAAATTCTTTTTTTGCGCCATAATTTAAGACTTTCATATTTGAATTGCCATAAAAACGAGTTATTTTTTCACCAAAACCGCCATTAATAACACCATCTTCAAGTGTTACAACAAGGTTATGATTTTCTTTTAAAGTTTCAAGAAGTTCATTATCAACACCTGTAATAAACTTTGGATTAATTAAAGTTGCATTAATATTATGAGTTTCTTTTATGCTTTTAGCAACTTTTTCGCCTAAATGATAAAAATTACCAAGTCCTATTATTGCAACTTTTTCGCCATTATTTGTAACTTTAAATTTATTTAGAATTGAATAGTCTGTATTATCAACTTCACCGTTTGAAACCAATTCCCCAAAAGGCACACGGATTGCAAGCGGATATTTTGTCTGTTTATATGCATATTCAAGCATAGCTTGATATTCCTCTTTGTTTGTTGGAGCAAGGTATACAAGATTTGGTATGTTTGACATCATTGGAATATCAAAAATACCCAAATGAGTAGCATCAGCACCAGTTATTGCACCCCAGTATATAAGAAGAGTTATTGGGGAGTTATTTAAACATAAATCCTGCGAAAGCTGGTCATATGTTCTTTGAATAAATGATGATAACACCCCTAAAAATGGTTTTGCACCACTTTTGGCAAGAGCGGAAGCATAAGCAACAGCGTGTTCTTCTGCTATTCCAACATCAATATACTGTTTATTTTCACCCAATTTTTCTCTAAATTCTTTTGTAAAGCCATATGCCCCTGGTGTTGCAGGAGTAATAGCCACAACAGTTTTGTCATCCTTTGCTTTATTCAATATAAAATCGGTTGTAATTGAGTTATAATTTTCGACATTTATACTCTTACATTGAATTTGCTCATTATTTTCATCTAATGTGTTTGGTAAAATCCAATGGAACATTTCTTTATTATTTTCTGCACATTTTAAACCGGCACCTTTTTGAGTTTTTACATGGACTACAATAGGATGATTAATATCTTTAACTTTCTTAAATACATCAATCATTTTTTGAATGTCATTACCTTCATCAACATATATATAATCAAATCCCAATGTGTTAAAGAAATTAAGCTTAGATTCACCCTTTGTTTCTCTTAAGAGTTTTAGATTTTGATATAATCCGCCACTATTTTGAGCAATTGACATATCATTATCGTTTACAACAATAATTAAATTGCCTTTTAGTAGTGAAGCATTATTAAGTCCTTCATAAGCTTCCCCACCTGATAGCGAGCCATCGCCAATAAGTGCAATTATATTTCCTTTTTCACCTTTCAAATCTCTTGCTTTTGCAGCTCCCAATGAAAGACTGACAGATGTTGAAGTGTGCCCGACTTTAAATAAATCATGACAACTTTCCTCAGGTGCTGTGTAGCCTGAATATTTAAAATATTTATCACAATTTGTAAAACATTCTTTTCTTCCTGTTAATATTTTATGAGGATAACATTGATGTGATACATCATATATTATTTTATCCTCAGGTGAATTAAAAACATAATGCATTGCAATTGTAGTTTCGACAATCCCTAAATTAGGTCCTAAGTGACCCCCTGTTGTATTAACTTTTTTTATTATAAATTTTCTCATTTCGCAGGCAAGGTCGTTTAATTCTTCAATTGTGAGTTTTTTTAAATCATTTGGTTCATTAATTTTCTCAATAATCATATCTTTTTTCCTCTAATTATAAAAAATTTTTATTTATTAATATTATTGATATAACTACTAAGAAAATAAAAAGAAATATTATTATCCAAAAGAAAAATAAACTATCACTAGACAAATTATTATAAAAATTATTAAATGAATTTATAGACAAAAATAAAATGATAGAATTATTTTCTAGAATACAAGATTTAATAGGAATTGCAGATATAGATCAAAATATACAATATATAAATAAAGGTGAATATAAAACATTAAAAGAAGTATTTAATTATCAAGGGAATGAAATAATATATAAAGATATGATAAAGGCATGTTTTGAATCTGGTTCATATTCAGGAGATATAACATTATATGTAGATGGAAATAAAACAATTAAAAACATATTTTTGTACCGAATGAAAGATAACATTTTGTTTTTGGTAAGAGATTTACAAAAATATATAGAAGCAACTAATTCTTTAGAAAAACAATTGAAAGAAAAAGATGAGAATATAAAATCAAAAGATTTATTTATTGCTAATCTTTCCCACGAAATAAGAACTCCAATGAATATAA
>OIGD01002267.1_pt1 | contig 15346 bp, 13 predicted proteins | sample 1582211 | NCBI WGS metagenome assembly OIGD01 (sample SAMN04414078, study PRJEB24778) | human gut metagenome | material: faecal | host: Homo sapiens
CTCCGAACCTCGAAGGCGAGGAGATGGGTGTTGAGCTTCCCGGATTCAGAGGAGGTGACCGTACCGATATCGAGTTGCCTGCTGTCCAACGGGAACTGATTGCCGCCTTGCACCGTGCCGGCAAAAAGGTGGTGTTGGTGAACTGTTCGGGTTCTCCCATCGGTCTGGAGCCGGAAACCGGGAGGTGTGGAGCCATTCTGCAGGCATGGTATCCCGGTCAGGCAGGCGGTACGGCTGTAGCCGAAGTATTGTTCGGCGATTACAATCCGGCAGGACGCTTGCCAGTGACCTTCTACCGCAATGTGTCTCAGCTCCCGGATTTTGAGGATTATAACATGACCGGCCGGACTTACCGTTACATGACCCAGGAACCGCTTTTTCCCTTCGGTCATGGATTGAGCTATACCTCTTTCAGCTATGGTGCTGTGGTGCTTGGTTCGGATAATATAAAGTCCGGTGAGAAATTGAGATTGAGTGTCCCCGTAACCAATACCGGCAAATGTGACGGTGAAGAGGTTGTGCAGGTCTATTTGAAGAAAAACGATGATGTAGAAGGACCGAGCAAGGCATTGCGTGCTTTCAAGCGGGTACATATCCCGGCAGGAAAGACGGTCGATGTAGAGTTTGATTTGGGTGATAAAGAGTTGGTGTGGTGGAATCCGCAAAGCAATGCCATGTGCGTTTCCGAAGGCAGCTATGAACTGATGGTGGGCGGTAGCTCGCAAACTGCTGATTTGCTGCGCCGGTCTTTTGTCATTCAGTCTTGATACATCACTGACAGAGTCAAAAAAAGTTTTCCGCTTGAGGGTGAGTTATGGCCCTCAAGCGGAATTTTTATATACTGGGAATACATGTTCTTAATAATCCTTAATACTATATGTTAACTCCCTTGTTTCTTTGTACTTCTCTAATTTTAATTGATATCTTTGGAATAATCTAATAATCCACTGAAATTAAATCAGTTGTTCGGATTGTCAAAAAGTGAGGTAATGAGTTGGCGACCGTTCTGGTTTCTACATACTTACATAAATTGCGTGATGTATAACTCATCTGTTCACAAAGGTATATTTTTTTTCTGAACTGACAAAAAAACATCAATGTTTTCCGGTTTCATTCGGATTATTCCGGTTTCAATTCAATTCTCCGAATGGGATATGATTCCCGATTCCGTCAATCTCCCGTTTCCTTTGCTCGTCTGCGAAGGTAGTACAGACCTTCATTGAAAGTTGAAAGGTCAGGCGGCAAGCTGTTTCGGCCGGAATCTTCCTCTTGCTCCGCAGCGAGCGTATTCCGCCCGAAAACCTTTCCACTTTCAGGTCTGTACTTTGAAATGCAGACGACAACGGAAACAAGCGACTGACGGAAAAGAAAAAAACGAAAGAGAAACAGCATATGGACAGGTTCAGATTTTATAACCTGTCCATATGCTGTTTCTCTTTTCTTAGGGGAGGTATATTTTTAGGACAATCAATAAATAGGCAGACGGCAAACTGCGCTCCCTCCAGAAAAAAGATTTAGTTTATCCGCCACCTTTCATCCGGCTTGCATCCCTATATCCCTGCCGTAGCACCTCCTCTATCTCGCTCCTTTTATACAAGACCTTCCCTCCGAGTACATAGTAAGGCAGTGTGCCGTTGGCACGATAGTCGCTCAAAGTCCTGCGGCTGACTTTCAATAACCGCGATACCTCCTTGTCACACAAATAGTCCTCCTCATTGAGGATGGGGGCGGCATTGTTGGTAATACTGTCAATCCTGACCGACAAGCGGTCAATGCTGCTATGGATGGACTGAATCCAAGCATCGTCTTTTGTCTTTAATTCGTTGTGCATATCTCTGATGTTTTAATGTTATTCCATACCCTGCCATCTCAAATAGTTCTACCGTTCCAACAGGCTTCCTTTCTTCTGTCCTCCACCTTCACGATGACACGCTCCACGTCTTCGGGACGGTAGAAAGTTCTGTTCCCGATTTTGGTATAGGCAAGTGTCCCGTTATCCCGAAGTGTCTGCAAGGTTCGTTTGCTAATCCTCAATGCCTGACATACCTCCTGATGGTCGAGCCACCTTTGGGGCTTCTTTCCACCGTGACGATGGCAAAGGTTATCCACCCGCTGCATGAAGTTTTCCAACTTCGCAGCCATTTCCTCAAATGCTTTCTTTTCAAAAATCACAAATTCCATATCATTCATTTTTATGTTAATATTCGCTTTCGTTCCGCTAAGATAAAGGGGCCTTGCGCACACTACCAAGCGTTTTCTGAAAGTGGCAGCTTGTGGCACCGGTATGGAAGCCGTCGGCTCCTTCACCCGCTTTTTACCTGCCGCCTATGCAAATAAAAGCAGGAAATTCCATACGGCAATGGCTTTTCAAACGTGTGACGGCATATTGCGTCGATTGTCCTCATGTTGCACAGTCAGTGGACATGATACCCTCATAGAACAGACCGTTAAACTACAATTCTGATTATACCAAGTACAGTTTGCACTATGTTTCATACAGGCAACAGGCCAAAGAATTTTCACCTATTTGTATTTAAGGAAGCAAGCATTTTCAGACAGATTGCATCAGACTGAAAATGCTTGCCATGGCTCCGGCTTCAATTTTTACGGATTTTCATCAGCTATTACTTCAAGGCTACAGGCAGACCGACTCCCGATGTTATCGAAAGTCCGTCAGCCCGTAGCCTTTTTATTTATTGCCTTGCCGGTTGTCCTTTCCGAAATAGCCCTTAATGGATTTTTCCCTGCAATCAAATAACGTGTGCAAATCATAGCAGTCCGCACCGGTGATTCAGTCTGTGAAATGCAGAATAGAACATAATTGCCACACTGCCTCCATTTGCTTGACACAGTGTAATATACATACTTCCTTTGCTCACGATAACAGGTCAAGGCACACACCAAGACCACAGTATTAACTCTTAAAAACATATCAAGTATGAAGAGAAAAATGACAGAAGAGGAGATGAGAACCATTACGGAGGTGTATCTCCCAAGCAGTTCACAAGAGCCGAAAGGGAATGCCATGAAGGAGCTTCTTGTCTCGCAGGGTTTCTTTCCTGCCGAATACTCGAACGGGGGAGAAACGGCAGAACCGATTAAAAAGGTAGAACCTGTACCGACAGGCCCGGAGAATGGGACGGCAGAAATTCCTGAATCGGACAAGCCAGCCACAGAGCTTGTGCCCGCCTACGGCACACCACGCCGCATCAGCAGCAAGCAACGCCGCATGTCTCTGGAAGAGTACCGCAACACCTTCCTGCAAGTTCCGAGAATCGATGACCGCAAGCCCGTGTTCGTCAGCTGCGAGGTGAGGGACAGGCTGGATGAATTTGTCCGCAAACTCGGAGGTCGGAAGATGAGCGTTTCGGGACTGATTGAGAACATCGCCCGGCAGCACCTTGAAATCTATAACGAGGATTTCGAGCAGTGGAGGAGACTTTAAGTTCATTCGTTATAGTGTGAAAACAGAGTTTACTCACAATCAAGAAAAAATGTCTGATAAACCGCCATAAGCGGAGGATGAACCGAACTTCAGTTTCGGGAGTTGGCGAGGTTATCTTTCGGGCATCCCGAAAACCTCGCTCCACTCCCGAAGAGTGGAGGCAATCCGCTCCCGGTGGTCGCAGATTGTAAAGGGACAAAAAACAAAAAGACTATCAATTATCAGAATCAAACAACATGGATGATAACAGAAAACTCAAGGCGAGAGGCAGACCGAAAGCCGGCAGCCTCCGCAAGTTGACAAAGTCGGTAACGGTGAAGTTCTCCAAGCCCGACTATGAGCGACTGCTCCGCAGAAGTCGGCAAGCCAACAGGACGCTTGCCGAGTACATACGTGATTCCGCATTTGAAGCCCAAGTCGTGGCCAAGCATTCGACGGAGGAAGCCGCCACCATGCGCAACCTCGTGGGAATGGCAAACAACCTGAACCAACTTGCCAAGTTGTCGCACCAGACGGGATTCTACCGTACCAACGAGATGATAACGGCATTGCTGCATAAACTCAAGGAGATCATGCAGCAATACAAGTCCACGGGAAGGAGGTCACGATGATTGGTAAAATAAAAAAAGGACAGACCTTCGGCAGATGTGTCCGTTATGTGACGGGAAAGGACAATGCCGAAATCATCGCTTCGGACGGTGTCCTGTTGGGCAGCAACCGTGAAATAACGGACAGTTTCAATTACCAGCGCCTGCTTAATCCCAAGATTAAACAACCGTTGGGGCACATCGCTTTGAGCTTCAAGCCGGAAGACAAGCCGAGATTGACGGACGGGTTTATGGCTAAAATAGCATTGGAGTATATGGAGCTGATGGGCATAAGGAACACGCAATTCATATTGGTCAGGCATCATAACACCGACAATCCGCATTGCCATTTAGTCTATAACCGCATCGGGTATGACGGCAAGGTAATCTCTTCGCAGGACGATTACAAGCGTAACGAGACAGCCACGAAAAGGCTTAAAGACAAGTACGGACTGACCTATGCCGAAGACAAGAGCAAGACCAACGTGGAGAAGTTACGCCCTGCCGAGCGGGTGAGATACGAGATTCACAATGCGGTCAAAGCGGCATTGAAACGCAGCAGCACATGGCAGGAGCTTGAAGAACTGTTGAAGAGGCAGGGCATCGGATTGGAGTTCAAGCTGAACCGCAGGACGGGGGCAAAAGAGGGATTGAGTTTCACGAAAGACGGGCTGGCCTTCAAGGCTTCCGATATAGGCAGACAGTACAGTTATTCAAAACTCAATGCCCAATTTAATTGGGTTAAGCCGGAATTTGAGCCTAAAAAGTCCAAACAAGAGCCTGTCTATCCAATGGATGAACGGCATAGGGTGCAAAGCGGCAACCTGATTGAAGGAGGTTTGGGCTTGTTCACTCCGTCTGAAAGCAACCCGCAGGACGAGCAGATTCCTTATGAAGAGCTTCTCCGCAGACGCAGGAAGAAAAAGAAACGAAAAGGCTTGGGACTATAACCCGGCCTACATCAATTTTTGAAAATGTATAACAAATTGGATTCAACATTATGAAGAACGAAGAATATATGGAAAGCATCTTCGGATGTCTGGAGAGAATCGAGGTTAAGGTAAACGGGCTCTCCAACCCTCAAACGGTAAACGGAAACACCGAAGTGGATAACAGTGCGAATGAAGCGGCCTTGCAGGAGGTCAGACAGGATTTGAACAGTGTCAAAACGGCATTCAAGCGTGTTTATGAAGGTCTTGTCGCCATAAAAGGGGATACTGCTGACTTGCTGAACCGGAACGCCATGCCGGAGAAGTTCATGGAAACCTTATCGGTATTAAAGAATGAACAGCAGGAAATGCACAAGAGACAGAATGAATTTTTGAAGCGATTTGCCACGACGGAGGCAGATGCCATGCAACAGATATCGGAGAAAATGGAAGCGCTTTCCACTTCCGTCAGGGAGAGGATAAGCAAGCCTGACAAGGTCAGACATTTTTTCATCTTCGAGTTCGTTTCCAAATTGTCATGGCTTTGGCTGATGCTGAACATGTTTGTGTTCGGCACATTTGGAGCTGCACTCTACTATACGACACGCCCCGATTATGACCGCATGGACAACGACTTGAAATACCGCTATATCAAGATGGAAGGCGGGGCATCCCCCGAACAGATTGAAGAACTTGAAAACCTCTTTGGATTGAACCGTGACAACATGAAGATTCAACAGGTGCGTGCGGATGTGGAGGCATACGAAGATGCGGTCAAGAAGCAAGCCGCACTCGTGGAGCAGGCACGGCTGAAAGAACAGGCTGCAAAGGAGTTGGATAACAAGGCAAAGTCCATCAAGGGCAAGCCGATCCGAACGGACAAACAGAAGAAGTGAACCTATGGCAAGCGTGAAGATCAAGTTCCGCACCTCTACAGTAGAGGGCGGACAGGGAACAATATTCTATCAGGTAATCCATAACCGTGTAGCCCGTCAAGTGAAAACGGGCTACAAAATTTATGGGAGCGAATGGGACGGCAGTCTGTCAGAGATAGCAATGCCCCGTTTTGACGGGACAAGGAAGGCTTATTTGTCGGAAATAAGGGATAAGGTAGCAAGTGACACACGAAAGTTCGGGCGGCTCATAGCATCACTGGAGCGTCAGGGAAAGGCATACACCTCCGATGACGTGGTGGCGGCATTCGTCATCCCCGATTCCCGGGACACCTTCTTCACCTTCATGGAAGAGGTGATCTTAGACCTCAAAAAGTTAGGCAAGATACGGACTTCCGAGACCTACGCCACCACACTCAACAGTTTCCGCCGCTTCCGGGAAGATACGGATGTACCGTTGGACAAGGTGGATTCCGACCTGATGCTGTCCTACGAGGTATGGCTGAAAACAAACGGTGTAAGCCCCAACAGCTCGTCGTTCTATATGCGCAACCTCAGAGCCGTATATAACAGGGCGGTAGAAAAGGAACTGACACCGCAACGGTTCCCTTTCAAGCATGTCTATACCGGAGTGGACAAGACCGTAAAGAGAGCCGTACCATTAAAGGTCGTCAGACGGATCAAAGAACTGGATTTGTCGCTCAATCCTCCGGCAGACTTCGCAAGGGATATGTTTCTCTTTTCGTTCTATACCAGAGGAATGTCGCTTGTGGATATGGCGTATTTGCGTAAGAAAGACCTTGCAAACGGTATTTTATCCTATCGTCGCCGTAAGACGGGGCAGCAGCTTTTTATCAAGTGGGAGAAATGTATGCAGGAGATTGTGGACAAGTACGATACGGAAGGTTCCGCTTATCTGCTTCCCATTATCAAGCCACACGCGAAAATTGAAGAACGGATGCAATACATCTACGCGGGACATAACATCAACCGGAGCCTGAAAGCCATCGGTCGGGAATTGAATCTGTCGCTGCCCCTGACCATGTATTCCGCCCGCCATTCATGGGCGAGCATCGCCAAGAGCAAGAATATCCCCTTGTCGGTCATCAGCGACGGAATGGGGCATGACTCGGAGGCTACCACCCGGATTTATCTTGCCTCGCTGGACAACATGGCGATAGACAAGGCAAACAGCCTGATATTGAAATCTCTGTAAGGAAAGGATTGTTGAGCGAATGGAACCTCTCTTTGTAAGAGAAGATTTTAACGATGCAAATATAGGCAAAATACTGCAAATCACACTATAAATGGCTAAAAAAGTTGTGCGAGTGAACAATTTTGTTGTGTACTGTAAGAGGATTGTTGAGCAAATGGGATAAGTCCGATTGGACAAATCCCTCATTCCCAAAAGAAAATTTCCACATCGTCTTCTCTTACAAAGAGATAGTAAACTCTTACAAAGAGAAGGTTATCAAAAATATAATTTATGCGGACAAACAGGTGCTATACAATACTGGTTCTCACGCTTTTATGGGCAAGTGCTGCCTACTCGCAAGAGAACCGTTCGGAGGTCATGGTGGACTTCCGTGTGAACAGTACACGGATAGACCCCACGTATGGAAACAATGCCGAAAGAATCCGGGAGATAACCGGTATGTTGCAGGGAATACTTAATGACACGACGGTGGAAGTTACCCGGCTTTCGTTCTGCGGCGTGGCTTCACCCGAAGGTTCTTACGAATGGAACAGACAACTCGCGAACGGACGTATGAAAGCGCTTGAAACGCTTGTACGGAGTAAAATCGAAGTATCCGACAGCATCATCACTTACGATGACAACTATATCGCGTGGGATTATCTTGCCGAACGAGTATCGGAATCGGAAATGGCACACAAGCATGAAATACTTTCCATCCTCGGCGAGAAACCCGAAATCGTGAAGTACCGTAACGGTAGAAACATCGACAGCCGTATTCCCAAGTTACAAAGGTTGGACGGCGGCAGGGTCTGGGACGAACTGTTCCGCCGCTTTTTCAGTCCTATGCGCAACGCCAGCATGGTCATTGTCACGTTCAAACAGGTGAGTCCTCCTCCCGTTGTCGTACCTGAACCTGTAATTGAAGAAGTGGAAGTTTCCGCAGACACGACAGAGGCCGTTCTCCCTGCCCCGGTAATTGTTGATACAGTTCCCGATCCTACCCCCGCCGTAAAAGAATGGGGACGTAAACTGTATGTAAAAACCAACGCGCTCGGATTGGGACTGGCGATTGCCAATACCGCCGTTGAAATAGACCTTTGCAGGCATTGGTCATTCAATCTTCCGGTATATTATTCAGCATGGAACTATTTCAAATCCACGGTGAAATTCCGTACCGCCATGATACAGCCGGAAATACGCTATTGGTTCAGGGACGACAATGACGGATGGTATGCAGGAGGACACATCGGCATCGGTCACTACAATGTCGCCACTAACGGCGAATACCGCACGCAAGACCATGAAGGGAAATCCCCTGCGTTAGGTGGCGGCTTGGCAGTCGGCTACCGCCTGCCGATAAGCGGGAATAAGCGTTGGAAGATGGAGTTCTCCATCGGTGCGGGAGCATACAAGCTGCATCACGATAAGTTCCGCAACTATCATAACGGACTGTTGGTCTATACCGAAAAGAAAACCTATGTCGGCATAGACCAGGCAGCGGTATCGTTTTCCTATACATTCGATTTGAAAAAGAAAGGAGGCGCAAGATGAAAAGAGGATATACACATAATATAATAATGTATATGCTGGTTCTCTTGTCTTTCGCTTTCGGCATGGCAAGCTGTGATGTGCATGAGTTTCCAGAGATTCCGGAAAAAGTGCCGTTCACATTACATTTGAATTGCAAGACCCAACTCCCCATCCATGAAGAGATAAATTACACGACACGTTCTGGCAATCAGTTGGCAGAACATGATATGCGTTATATCATTAATGTATACAGAAGCGAGGACGGAGAAAACTTCACTCGTCAGGCAGATACGACAATAGTCTATACAAGGCATCTTGACGAAGAGAAAGACCACAGCATACGGTTGAATCTGAATCAAGGTTTCTACAATTTCATCGTATGGAGCGACCATGTAGGTAAAGGCACAAGTGGCGATAAGTATTACAATACGAGCAATTTCGCTGAAATCACCTATCCGGACCAAGAGAGTTACGAGGGCAACAACGATTTTCAGGATGCTTTTCGTGGAACAGTACAAGCGACAGTTCTATATGACCAGTATTCAGATGGCGGAGTTGTGGAGCAGGAAGCGTTCATACAGTTGGAAAGACCGCTTGCCAAATTCAAATTCATATCCACCGACCTGGAGGAATTTATCGGACAGGTTTTGGAAAGTGCCGCATCTAAAGGCAAAACAGCTTCACGCACCATCAATCCCGATGATTATAGAGTAGTATTCCGATACACGGGCTTTATGCCATGTTCATTTAATATGTTCACCAACAAACCCAATGACAGTTGGACGGGAGTTTTCTTTGACGGAAAAATGATACCTCTTGACGAACACGAGATAGAATTGGGCTTCGATTATGTCTTTGTGAACGGCACGGAATCCAAAACAAACGTGGCGGTAGAAGTATATGACAAAGACGGTGAACTGTTGAGCAGCACCAATACGGTGGAAGTACCACTCGTACGCAGCAAGCTGACCATCGTGAGAGGTAATTTCCTTACTTCAAAGGCAACGGGCAGTGTGGGTATCAATCCCGATTATAACGGAGATTTTAATATTGAGATTAAATAAATTATGTATAACCTATAAAACGATAACAACAAGCAGAAAGACAAAGAAAACAAAACCGTATTACACCGTTATTGAAGGACTACGGTGCACAGAAAGATTATTTATTCCTCCATTTTCCTTTTTTCGGGGGGGATAGATTAACAGCAGCCTCCGCAATAAAATACGGAATTTTAAAAAGGGTAAATTAGTACTAATTATTTAAATTAAAACAAAATGGTCAAAAAACTATTTTTAGGAATGTTTGCAGCAACAGCGATGCTGTTCGCAACATCGTGTCAGAATGACGAGCTGGATGCAATTCAGTCGGGCAAAGAAAGTATTGTTTCATTCACTCTGGAACAGCCTGGTATTGTAACTCGTGCCTACTCAGACGGTCTTACAGCAAAAACGCTGACCTATGCTGTTTACGAGGCAAATTCAAAAACGCCACTTATTACCAGCGAAAATCAAGTAACATTTAGCAACAAGACAGCAACAGTAAATCTTCGTTTGGTAACTGGCAAGAGTTACGATATTCTGTTTTGGGCTGATGCAGAAAATACACCTTATACATTTGATGCCGCTGCACAGACAATCACTGTTGCTGACAATTTGACAAGCCAGGACGAAAATCGCGATGCTTTCTTTGCAGTTGAGAAGTCTTTGTTGGTTGACGGGGCTATCAACAAGACAATCACTTTGTCCCGCCCGTTCGCTCAGTTGAACATCGGTACTACCGATGCAACAGAATCATCAACTGCAGCTTTTAATCCAACACAGAGCACAGTAACGGTTAAAAATGTATATAAAACTCTTAACTTGTTTGATGGTGCAGTTTCTAACGAAACTGAAATGACTTATGCTATGGCTAACATTCCTGATGCAGGAGAAACATTCCCTGTTGCCGATGTTAAATACTTGTCAATGAACTATCTGCTTGTAGCGAGCGAGAAAGAACTGGTGGAGGTTGACTTTACTGTTACCGATGGCACACATAGCATTGAACGTGAATATGCTTCTGTCCCTGTTCAGCGTAACTACCGTACCAATATCTATGGCAAGATTTTGACAGACCCTGCCGATTTCAATATTACGATTAAGCCTGATTATGAAACTCCTGATTATGAAGTTGTAGTATGGGATGGCAAGACTGTTACAGAGCCTGCCTCAAATGATAGAGAATGGACTGTATCAACTGCTGCTGAATGGATTTATCTTAAGCAGAATGGAGTACAAGGCAAGAATATCAAGTTAGCTGCAAACATTGACTTTGGTGGTCATGAAGTAAAAGGTCTCGGTTTTGACGGAGAATTTGATGGACAAGGCTTTACAATGTCCAATATGACTCTCCTTTGCGGTGGGAGCTACTATTCAAACGGTCTTTTCCAGGGCGATGCTTCCGCAAGTGTGACCGTAAAGAATGTAACTATTGAGAATGTAACTGCTGAATGTGCAAATCCTGATCAGGGATATGTTGGTACTATCTTCGGTGATGTTCAGACTGGCAAAACTGTTACATTGAACGGTGTGAATGTGAAGAATGCAAATCTTTGCGGAGTTCAGTCTGTGGGCGGTCTTGTAGGATTCGTTGCAAGCGGTGCAACACTTAATGTCGAAAACTGTACAGTTGACGGCTCCGAGATTTCAAACTATGCCGTAGATAACGAATCCGGCTATGTTGCCGGTCTCGTTGGTCGTCCTGTTGGTACTGTGAACGTAGAGAACTCTACCGTTACCAGCACTACTATCGACGCTTATTATGCTTCTCGTCGTGGCGAGTCTTCTATCCAGCCGGTTGTTGGCGATAATACAAATTTGACGGCTGGCGAAGATGTCAAAGTTTCCAAGACATCCTTGGAAGGCGCTATTTTCGTGTCAACAGCAGAAGAACTTTGCAAAATTAATACATCGAGTAAAGCGTCCACATTGGTTGTCCTGACAGCCGACATTGATTTTAAAGGTGCTACGATGAGTAAAAATATCGAGTTGCGGGGTGACGGCGACGTATTTGATGGTCAGGGGCACACAATATCTAACGTGGTTTGCAAAGATCAAGGCGGAAACTATGCAATCTCTTTGTTCCGTGGTGATGCTATCGGTGGAAAGAAAGTGATCAAGAACCTTGTAATCAAAGGAATCACTGCTAAAAATGCATCTTTTGCAGCAGCTGCCCTTTGGTCAGACCTTCAGGGCGCAAATATTGTGATTGACAATGTTCATATCTACAATGCCGATATTCAGGCTGGTAACTCGACTGGTGGCTTTGTCGGTTTTGTTAGCGGTTCAACAACCGAAGTTGTTATAAAGAACTCGTCTATCAATGCTTCTGCTATTACAGGTAACAACAGCGTTCGCACAGGGGCTCTTATTGGTCGTGCTTATGGTTGCGGTGCCACTTTGGAGAATGTTCTTGTTGATGGCGTAACTGTTAATGATGCAGCCGCTTCGACATCGAACCTTGTCAAAGGTGAAAACGAATACACCGGCACTGTTACAGTTAAGTAATTATTAGGTTTGACATTTTAGGGGCAAGGAAACAACCTTGCCCCTTTTGATTTTCTTCGTTACGAATAACTAACCTCGTTTTTAGGTATGATCGACACGACATTGAGAACCATAAATGAGTGTGTAAACGATGGATCTGCCGTGCATCTGTATTACAATGACAAAAGTGATACTTGGATAGCATACGGGGTATCTGTTTATATACTAAGCCAAATAGGAATAGAGCCTATGAACATTGTATATGGTTATTCAAATGAGATTCTTATGCCTTTTGCAGAAGCGGATAAGAGAGTGATGAAACAGTTATTCGGTAATAATTCGGAAGAGTATAGTAAAGACATTGTTCATTTGATGTTTCTGTTATCTATAAATCTTGATGATTATGTCAGATGGACAAAGCTGTTAAAACATTTGTGACAAATCTATACCCTCAAAAATACTTAAAAGCCGTGCCACAAGACCGTAGCACGGCTCTACTATATCAAGACTTCACAGAACTTTGGGACTGCAATCTACCAAAAGATATTAAAAGATTTATGTTCTTCTTTTTTCGTTGGTAAACACTCTTCAAGACTCTTTGCCGAATCATATTTGCCTCATAGGTATTCAAACGAAAGGCAAGTGCAACAATCACTTCAAGATTGTAGAATATTGCCCAAATTGTCGGAGTAACGGCCCTGTATCTTTGAGTGCTTGACGGGCAAAACCCTCCATTCCTGTATATGGCTTTTATGGCAGCTCGGAGTGTCGGGGATATCACCCCGAACAGCTCCACCAGTTCCATTTCCGACATCCATATTTCAGCACTTGGAATATTTACCGTACCATTCTCGCTGATTGATATAATTGTCCTTTTCATAGTTACACCGTTATTGAGATATTGTTGAACGACCGGTTGAGTTGATTGCCGAGCACCGTCAAATCCCTGTCTATCTTTTCGGTGGTCACTTTGGCGTATTTCTGCGTGGTAACAATGTTCGTGTGACCCAAAATCTTGCTCACGCTCTCTATCGGCATCCCTTTGCTCAAAGCGAGCGTGGCAAACCCATGCCTCGAACAATGAAATGAAATCGGCTTTTCTATTCCGCACTCCCGTATCATCCTTTTCAACGGCTTGCATATAGACCAGTAGTTGAGGTCGGGAAATATGAACTTGTTTTCCTGAAATGGCTCATAACGCCTGATAATCTGCAAGGGAATATCCAACAGCTTCACTTGGAACGGCACTTTTGTTTTGTGCCGCTTCGACAATATCCATTTCTCACCGTTCACATCCACAATGTCATCGGTGGTCAGCTCCTTAATATCCACAAAAGACAAGGCGGTGAAACTGGCGAAAACAAACAAATCACGGATATAAGCCAGCCTACCATCCGCAAACTCGTGTGTCATTACAGCCTTGATTTCATCTTCCGTCAGATAGGCCCGGTCTTTTATGTTCTGGTTGACCCGATACTGTGCGAACGGGTTTCTCGGGGTCAGCCCGTTATAATGGGCTTTTGCCACGATTGTTTTCAACCACATGCAATTAGACCATACACTGCCATTGTGCAGACCCGCATCCGTTGAAAGATAGATTTCATACTCCTTGATGAAGTCGGGAGTAAGTTCGAGCATGGACATGTCATTCCGCTTGTAGTTCTTCCTGATGAAAGAAGCCAGATGGTTTCTTGCCCTTACCCTGACCTGATAGGAACTCAAAGCCCGGTCAACACCGATACGTTTCTTGAAACTCTCGTTGTCCTTGTCAAACGCACCGAGCAGGGTTTCATATTCCGTACCGATGCCTTGATAGGCGTTGCGCACCATGTCAGCCGTAACAAACGCCTCCCTGTCCGACAGGCGTTGATAGTGCTTGATGATTTGTGCCTTGATATTATCCAATGAAAGGTTAATGTCACGAGCCTCCTTACTTTTACCCTTCGCTCGGTTGCCCTTTGCATCCCAAAGTTCCTTTGGGATAGAACACTTGCAACTGAACTGGGCTACAGAGCCGTTGATAGTCACTCGTCCCATGATGGGGACAATACCGTTTTTCTCCTTGCTTCCGTTCACGTAGAACAGCACCTTGAATGTACTTCGCATAATCCATTTTTTTTGATTACAAAATTAGTTATCAGCGAATTATACATTGATATGCAAAATGATGCAGAAGATAGAAACATTCTCCACCGACTGAAATCTTGACCCGACAAGTGGGTAATGATTTGAAAACCGTCTCGCTTCATTACCTTTCATTTCCTTGCTTTTTTGCAAAGAACGGTTTGTCTGCGATTGTCTTCATAAGTCATTGAACTACAGTTTCGCCATCATCATTTCTCCATTTCTGATTGATTTTTCCAGAGATAAACTTTATATTTGTGATATCGTTATGATATCAATTAAATTTATAGAATATGGAAACAAAAGAGTGTAGTTTCAGTGGTTTCAAGATGAATGGCTTTCTGGCCTTGTTCCTTCATTTGGTAGTGCTTACGGCAGTGATAATCTTTGGGTTTATCATTTCTGTGCCTACCTTGATCCTTTCGGTGTGTCTGTGTCTGGTATGGTTCATTATGTTTGCCGGCTATATGGAGCTGGAACCGAACGAGGCGCGTGCCATGGTGTTCTTTGGCAAGTACAAGGGAACATTCAAAGAGACCGGCTTTTTCTGGGTAAACCCTTTCCTTAATAAGAAGAAGCTTTCGCTTCGTGCACGCAACCTGGATGTGGAGCCGATAAAGGTGAACGATAAGATTGGTAATCCTATTCTTATAGGACTGGTATTGGTGTGGAAGCTGAAGGACACCTATAAAGCCATGTTTGAGATTGATTCACAAACAATGGCTGCATCCGCTCCGACAGCGGGTAATGCGAACCAGGTCAGTCTTGGCAATGCGGTGGCCAACCGTATGAATGCGTTCGAGAATTTCGTCATGATACAGAGTGATGCCGCTCTTCGCCAGGTTGCCGGTCAGTATGCCTATGATGATAATGAGGCTGATACGGAAGAGTTGACACTTCGTTCGGGCGGTGAGGAAATCAATGAACAGCTGGAGCAGAAATTGAATGAACGCCTGGCCATGGCAGGTATGGAAGTGGTGGAAGCGCGTATCAACTATCTGGCATATGCGCCCGAAATTGCCGCTGTGATGCTGCGTCGCCAGCAAGCATCTGCCATTATTACGGCACGCGAGAAGATTGTGGAAGGGGCAGTCTCTATGGTAAAAATGGCGC
>OIGD01002280.1_pt1 | contig 15289 bp, 19 predicted proteins | sample 1582211 | NCBI WGS metagenome assembly OIGD01 (sample SAMN04414078, study PRJEB24778) | human gut metagenome | material: faecal | host: Homo sapiens
AAAAACCGGTTTGAAAAGGGAAAATGGGTAGAGTGCGCCGAATGCGATGAAAGCCTCCTCGTAAGGCTGTATGCCTTACGAGGAGGTTTGAAGAAGCAGGCGGTGTACTATACACATTTTCACTCAAACAAGGTTTTTAGAGGTGACCATAACTTAATACGCTAAAAAGGAACAAATATGAGCTACACAAAGAAAATGACCGAGGGCAGCGAGCTTAAACACATAATACTGTTCACGCTGCCGCTGTTCGCCGGAAACGTATTCCAGCAGCTATACAACATCGTGGATTCCATCATCGTCGGGAAGTACCTCGGCGCGAACAAGCTTGCGGCGGTGGGCACGACAGGAAGCCTCACCTACCTTTTCAGCACGCTGTGCATAGGGCTTTCCGTGGGAGCCGGCATACTGATATCCCAACGGTTCGGCGCGGGAATGCACAAGGAAGTCCGCAAACTGATCACCAACTCCGCGTATGTCATAATCGCGTTCGGAGCGGTGATAACCGTAATCTCCGTGGCGTTCGCCGGACTTCTGATGAAGATGATGAACACCCCGGAAAATCTCCTGGAGGACGCCACAGCCTACATGCGCGCGGCGTGCTCCGGCACGATATGCGTGGCGGCGTACAACTGGATAAACTCCGTTATGAGGTCGCTTGGGGATTCCCGCACGCCGCTGATATTCCTGGTCGTTGCGAGCCTGCTCAACGTCGGGCTTGACCTGCTGTTCGTATGCGTGTTCCAGTTCGGGGTGGTCGGCGCGGCTTACGCTACCGTGATATCCCAGGGCGTGAGCGCCGCGGGGTCGATAGTGGTAGGATTCCGCAAGAACCCGTACTTCAAGCTCACCCGCGAGGACGCCAGGATCGAAAGCGAGTCATGCCGCCGGATAATCTCGACGGGCATTCCGATAGCGCTCCAGAACGCCATGATATCCGTTTCAATGATATTCCTACAAAGGACCGCGAACGGCTTCGGCGAAACAGTCATGGCGGCGTACACCGCGACAATGCGCGTCGAGCAGCTCGTGCAGCAGCCATTTGCCTCCATGAACGCGGCGGTTTCCACCTTCGCGGGTCAGAACATCGGAGCGGGTCTGCAAAATCGCGTTATACGCGGATATCACCGCAGCATGCTTGTAACGGTGGGATTCGCGCTGTTCATCATGGGGATATTCCTGGCGTTCGGCAATCAGATCGTCGGAATGTTCGTTGACGAACCGGAGGTCATCGAGATAGGCGGTCAGGCGCTGAAGCTTTCCTGCCTGTTCTACGTGGCGCTCGGAACTATCCACACCACCCGCGGACTGCTCAACGGCGCAGGCGATGTCGTTTACGCGATGATAAACGGCTTCGTGGAGGTCGCAGGCCGTATCGGATTCGCGATAATCCTCGTTCATATCCCGGCAATGGGCTTGTGGGCAGTCTGGACCACTACCTGCCTTACCTGGGTGATAACGGCGCTGATGTCACTTATCCGCTACTGGCAGGGTAAGTGGAAGGACAAGTGCAGGCTTAACCAGAAGACCGCAGAAGAAACCGCATAACAAAACGGGAGCATTCGCCAGCGTACTGACCCGGCCGAATATCCAGCGCAAACAGTCAATACACAGCGTGTATTCAGCACTCTACTTTGTATGGCACAGCATAGAGTGCGCCACAATACCAAAAGAAAAGAGCCGCTCCAAAATCGGGGCGGCTCTCTTATATTTCAGGCGTTTCGGCGTGCTGTATCAGCCCTATTAAAGGGCGTTTTTTGTCCCGAAACCCTGTGATAATTCGCACATGAGCATAACAGCATTACATAAAGGAAATGGTTTATCACTGCGGTTTTAGTAGCTGTCCGCCTTGTTGAGCCAATCAATCTGGCAGGACTGGCGAGATGGAATATATCAACAGAATAAAAGAGGAGCGCTCCGCTTATGTCCAGACAGTCCGGTACAGCACGGATTCCGAATTTCTCATTGAGCAGAATCCAAGCAGGACGGATACCATCAACGAGCTTATCATCATTATGGTGGAGCCAGAGAGTTCAAAGCTCCTCCCCGACAATTATGCCGAGGTGATTTACCTGTGGCATTCCAACAAAATAACAGCAGTAGAGGCTATGAAACGCCTGGGCATGAAAAAGACCACATTCTACAAACTGGCTCGCAGGCTTATGAACGCTTTCAGCTCTTATTTCGGAGCGTAATCATTTTCAGATGCAGACCAGGTCTGCCGGCGATTATGAAAAAATCGCAGCAGCGCAGGGTATCAGGAGTTATGACAGTTATTGCGAGTGGGAAAAAAGAGAATTATATCCGCTTGATAAGATCAGCGGTCTTTATGCGCTTTCGGCATTGGGTTCGCAAGACGCACTGGAACGCCTGATAGAAGAAGTCCGGAGAAATCGCCGTAGTAGACAGGGGTATTGCCCGCCGCAATGCTGTCCACCGCGTCAGAAATGTACACAGGTCTGCCGAACAGAGTGTAACCCCACTTGGTGGTAGCGTCCTTGTTGAGCAGGTAGTTGCCCTCGCCGTCCTTGAGCTTGCGGATAGCAGTGCGCGCCTGCTTGCTCATTATCCATACGCAGTTCGGCTGGAATACATCAGGCACCATGTCCTGCGCGTCGATAAGCTCGTCCGCGGTGATAACGGTGGAAGCCGCAGTTGTAACTACCTGAGTGATTCCGGAAAGTCCCTCGATCTTGTCGGTGGTACCCTTGATAAGCTCCTTGTCTGTCCACAGCGCAAACTTCTCCGCGATCTTGCCGATGACATAGTCAACGATAGGGAAGTTGCTGTTGTTGATGAGCGAACGTGAAATCTTGGACAGAGCGCCTACAAGGAATCCCTTGATGGAAATGCTCTTGAACTGTCCGGCGGAAGATTCCAGGTCGTTGAACTCATCGGCGTAAGCTACCGTTAGTTCTCACCCCGGAAGCCGCCCGAAGTGCCGTCCCTGGCAGGGCAAGCTGATTTCACGCTCCGGCAGGACTACCGAGATAACCGACATCAACGGCAGGAAGCACAAGGTAATTCCGCTGTCGCAGACGAGCTTCGGCGAGCCGGACGGGCTGTTCGGGATAAACTGCGGGCATCGTCCGCGCGGCGTTTCCGACGGGCTGTTCCGGAAGTCTTCGGTTGAGTATGACGACGAGGAAGATAAAGCGCTTTATCACAAGGTCTGCAAGCAGCGGGAGCTTGAGCGCAAGGTGCGGAAGTCCAAAACGGAAGCCGATATGCTCGAAGCCGCAGGAGATACCGGGGGCGCAAAGGAAGTCCGCAGGAAGATGGCGGAGCAGAACAAGGCGCTGAAATCCTACTGCGACAGCAACGGGCTGAAATATCGGTCGGACAGGGTGAGGACTTACGGGAGCGTGAAGCCGTCCCCGAAGCACATGAGTAATGTTGGCAACACCTGGACAGGTGCGGAGCCTGCCAAGCACACATCAGCGGAACTTGCCGAACTGAACCAGTACGCTGCCGACAAGGGAATAAAGCTGTACACTCGCAAGCCGTTCGACGGCGACGCGGAACTGCTGAAATCCCAGATAGATACTGTCGCTGATCTGCGGGAAGAATTCAAAATCAAGGAGCCTTTGCAGCTTGGCTGGAAGCGCATGGATCCGGACGATTTCGGCGAAACATCTCCCAACCATCAGCAGATATGGATAAACGAACTTGCATTGCGTAACAGGGGCGTTACTGAAAAGAATCTTTCAGTTGACAACTATCTTGCAGCCAACACCGCCGAGGGCATAGCCGCTCATGAGATGGGGCATGTCATTTCCGGCAAGATACGCAACGGCAAATCCGGTCTTGACATCTACAAGGAAACGGTGTATAATGTAAGTGGAAAAAGGATTTCGGACGATGAAGCAATTCAATTATTGCTTACAAAGGTTTCCGTTTATTCGGCTTATCCCACTATGAAAAGCAACGGAACAGTTGTGTACGGCGAGGTTATATCAGAAATGCTCAGCATTAATTATACCAGCCCAAATAAGTACTCATCTGAGTTCGTGCGCTTGTTAAAGGAGGCGTGTGGATTATGACTAGGCTCGACGGATATTGGTCAAAGTTCCCTGAATATTGGCACATAAAAAACGGCGTTGTGGTTATTCACGACGACGCTCCGAAAGAGGTCAAGGAAAGTTATGAGCGCTATCTCAAACAGGCGGAAGCCGCTCGCAAGCGCGGAACACTGTGATTTAATAAAATAAGCACCCTGCACCAAACAGGGTGCTTTTTCATTCCAAACGGTGAACGAATCGTTCACCATACAATCAAATAATTCAGCAACTATTTCCAAAACGGAAACGGTTGCTTTTTTATTGCCCGAAACACGCTCAAGGCGTTAAACTGCGCGCGGAAAACAGTCATACGGACGTTAAACGGAGGTAACAACAATGGCAGACGAACAGAACACCCAGACCACACAGGCAACGGAGCAGACCGCAGCTTTAAGCGGTGGAGGTGATCCTACCACATCTACGCAAAGTTTTGCGCAAAACATTCTCGGCGATGTAAACCCGGACGGTATTGTGCGCAAAACTGGCGCGCAGGGGGCGGCAAAAACATTCACGCAGGACGAGGTCAACGACCTCATAAAATCGCGCCTTGAGCGCGAACGCAAGGGACTTCCCAGCAAGGAGGATCTCGCGGCGTTCCACAAGTGGCAGGACGACCAGAAATCCGCAGAGCAGAAGTCCGCGGAAGCTATCAAGGTGCAGTCAGACCGCGCGGACGCAGCCGAGAAGAAGGTCGCAGCCCTTGAAGCGAAGCTGCTCGCCACGTCAAAGGGCGTAAAGCCCGACGCGGCGGACGACGTAGTAGCGCTGGCTTCGCTTAAGGTCAGCGACGATATGCCGCTTGAAAAGGCAATCGACGAGGTGCTGAAGAAATATCCGCAGTTCGCGGGAGGTTCAGCGCCGACAACAACAGGGGTTCCCGGCGGGAACGGAAGCGCCGCGATTTCCGGCGTTGAAGCCGCGTTCCGCGCGAAGAACCCAGGAATCAAAATCTGAAAGGAGATTTAATCTATGGCACATGAAGCTCAGGAGCGCTATTCTTCGCTTGTCCTTGCGAAAATGCGCTCGGAAAACATTCTTAAGGACGGTATCATCTTCAACAACGACTACGAGGGCGACCCGGTCGCGGGCGCGGTCAAGGTTCCGGTGCGCGACGGCGAGGTCAAGGTCGGCGACTACGACCGCAGCGCCGGCGGCGATCTTTCCGAAAGCTCCACCGAGTACCGCTCTATCCTCATCAACCGCGAGAAGTACGTCAACGAGCTTGTGGACGGCTACGACGCGGCTTCCGTTCCCGACAACCTTGTCGCGGACAGACTTGACAGCGCGGGTTACTCCATGGCGACCGCCCTCGACCGGGACGGCGCTTCCACGCTCATCTCGCAGGGCACCCGCGTCAATACGTCCTCCATTTCCGCAAGCACCGTATACAGCGATGTTGTGGATATCCGTACTCTGATGAGAAAGGCGAACGTCCCGAACGACGGCAGGCGCTACCTGCTCGTTACCCCGGACATCTACGCGGCTATGCTGAAAAGCCCGCTGTTCGTGCAGGCTTCCGCGCTCGGCGACGAGGTGAAGCAGTCCGGCGCGGTCGGCAAGATCGCGGGATTCACCGTGTACGAGTGGAACGACGACACCGCTAACCTTGCGATGATCGCAGGTCACCCGCGCTATGCTACGCGCATCAACGCATGGAAGGTGCCTATCGCCGTGAACGACCTCAAGGACAGCAAGCACATCGGCTCTTCTGCGGTTCAGGGGCGTTCCGTTTACGGACACGAGGTGCTCCGCAAGAGCGCTATTTACGCCGTATTTTCCGCGGGTTCGCTCACTCTTACGCAGGGCGCGTTTGCTTCCGATAAGTGCAAGGTGACTGTCGCCGAGAGCGCTGCGGACGCGTTCGCATACCGCGTGAATCCGGCAAAGCGCGCGGCGCTTGAGGAGGACTTCACCGCTATCGCTACGACAAATGCGTTCACTTCCAACAGCACGCAGATATCCTGCAAGAAGGGCGACATCATCGAGATAATCGACCTCGACAGCAACAAGAAGTGCGTTAAGGTCGGCTATGTTACAGTAGCATGACGGTCACGGCTGAATACTACTCCGCGAACTGGGGCGGCTGGACGGATTCGGACGAGCTGACAGCCGCTCTCAAACGCGCGGAGCTTATCGTAGACCGGGAGATATTCCCGTCGGGGTATACTGTAGCTACCACGCCGAAAGTCTGGCGTACAGCGGCGCAGAATGCGGTCTGCGCGCAGGCGGAGTTTATCCTCGAAAACGGCGGCGTTTCTGCGCTGTCGGAGACCACGGACGGCGGCTCAGTAACGCTCGGGAAGTTCAGCTATTCCGGCGGCGGGAGCCCCGCTGGCGGGAGTTCAGGCAATTCCGGCGGTTCGGCGGCGAATTCGCTGTGTGCCCAGGCTCTGGCGCTTCTGGAGCCGACCGGACTGCTCTACAGAGGGGTGAGGATATGAGACCTATCCCGCGTTCCCTGCTGATTCATTCGGCGGTGCTGTACGAGGAGAAAGAAAACGCGTGGCAGAAAAAGGAGCTCGTCGAGCTGGCGAAGCTCACGCATATCCGCGTAGAGCCTGCGAGTAAAATGATAATCACGTCCGACAACCGCTCCATTACGCTGTCTGCAACGCTTTTCTACGACTGCCGGAACAGCGCTCGGGGGGTGGAGTTCAAGCCGGGATATATCGTCGAATTTGGCGGCAAGCGTTACCGCGTTGAGACTGTCGAGGTTTTTTACGACCGTCAGAAACTCCACCATCTGGAGGTGGGACTGTGCCTGTGACGGTGAACATCAATTCCGCTCAGATAGCGGTCGATATCCGCGCGGCTTCCGAAAAGGCGCGCGGGATAACCTCTCAGCAGGCGCTCGCGGACTGCAACGAGTACGTTCCGGACGACCAGGACGCGCTCGTCAACAGCTCGAATATCCACAGCGATATACTGCACGGGAAGCTCGTCTGGTCTACTCCCTACGCTAGATATCTGTATCACGGCGTGCTGATGGTGGACCCGAAAACCGGTTCAGCATGGGCGCGGGAGGGTCAGACGAAGGTCAAGGTCTCGCCGGAGGTGCGGCTTAAATTCGATAAGCGCAAGAACCCGAAAGCCGGCTCCCACTGGTGCGAGCGCGCCCAGGCAGACCACGGCGAGGAATGGCGGCAAATCTACGAAACAGCATTGCGAAAGGAGCTGAACAAATGACGGCGCAGTTACAGGCAGTCGAAGCTTTCCGGGCTTTTGCGGAGAAAACAACAGGACAGCCGGCGTCCGTCGGGCTTCTTTCGGCCGGGGAAAGTATCGCAGTGCAGGTCGTGACAGGTTCCCGGGAGTTCACCTCCCTCGACCTCGCGAACCGCCGGGCGGTGATTTCACTCGATGTGCTGTCGAAATTCAAGAAACAGGAGCAGGCTTACGGCTTCCTCTGCGGGATAGCCAACGCCTGCGATACAGCCCGGCTAGGTGCGCCTGTCGTTAACGCGGAGGCACGCAGCGAGCCGTTATTCGTAGGCACGGACGGCGATTACTGGATATATTCGCTGTCCGTCAGCCTGCGGATCATTATTTAATTCGGAATTCTTAATTCGGAATTAAGGTGTCCCACTTCGTGGGACGTATTTAAATAACCGCCGCAGGCGGCACCGAAATTCCGAATTCTGCATTCATAATACCGAATTTTTCGACTGAAAGGAGAATTACTATGTCCCAGACATTACCCAAGGTCGCGGGTGTTGAGCTTAACCACGAGGTCAAGGTGTTCATCAACACCACGCCCACAGGTGACAGCGCGACCTATAAGTCCATGTGCAATGCGTTCAAGAACTGCGCGAACGCGCTGAACGAGAACGTGTATTCCGCGTCCTACCTCAGCGACGGCGGTTACAGCTCCAGCACAGTTACCGGATTCCAGCCTACTATAACGCTTCAGGGCGACTTCATGGCAAGCGACCCGGTGTGCGCTTATCTCGACAAGATTCAGTGGAGCCCCGGCGCGGCGCGTGTTACCGATATCAAGATGAACCGCAACGGGCAGATAGTCACCTGTCCGGTAACGCTGACCCAGATAGCTATTGCGGGCGGCGAATCCACCGCGCCAAACGCCGTGACTGTAGTTATGGCGATGAACGGCAAGCCCACCGTCGAGGACGGAAATCTGGACGACACCGGCGAGAAGAAGACAGGGCTTTAATGCTGAAAGGAGCAGAAAATGTACCAGATAAAGAGATCGGAGAAGATACGCGACGCGCTGGAGCTTTGCGGAGAGGACGGAAAGCCCGCCGCAAAGCTGGAGTTCGTCGTTGACATCGACGCTATCGCGGGGGAACTCCGCAGGAACCTCACCGACATCACGACCGCTGAGCAGGCGCTGAAAAAGGCGGCTTCCGATAAGGACTACGCCGAGGCTTACGAGCAGTACGGCAGGGCGGTGCGCGGGGTGTTCACCATCTGCTTTGGCAGGGAGAACGCGGAAACCATCTGCGAGTTCTTCGAGGGTAATTACGTTGAGATGTCCGTCGCGATAGTGCCGTATATCTACGACGTGATACTCCCCCGCGTGAACGAGTGCATAGCTCGCCGCCGCGAACAGCTCAAGGGAATCTACCGCAGGGGGAAGAAGCTCAGATGAAGCTGTACGAGCCGTTTCCCGACCGCATTACCGTTGAAGGTCAGGAGTACCGGCTGACTCTGTGGTTCGACCGGGTGCTGCGGTTCTACGACGTCCTCGACGACCCCGGCCTCACGCCGGAGGAAAAGACGGAGGCGGGTTTCTCATGGCTCGTGGACTGCCGGAAAACCCCGCCGCCGGAGGTACAGAGCCGGGTACTCCAACAGCTTATGGACGAGGTGATAGCTCCACCGCAGCGGAGGCTGTCAACGCAGAAGCAGCCGCAGAAGTGCGTTGATTTCAGCTTCGACGCGGAGGAGATATACTCGTCGTTCCGGCAGGCTTACGGTATCGACCTGATACAGGAGTGCGGGCGGCTGCACTGGTGCGCGTTCCTCGCGATGTTCCACGGGCTTCCGGAGGACGCGCCGGTGAAGCAGATAATGCGGATACGCTCGGAGGATATCCCGGCTCCGAACAAGCACAACGCGGAGTATATCCGGCGGCTCACGGAGCTGAAAACGCTGTACGCGCTGCCGAATAAGGGCGCTTCGCAGGCGCAGGACGGCGGGGGCTGGGACGGGCTGTTCAATATGCTGCGGGCGCAGGCTGAATGATTTCTGTATTGACATTTCCGATGGGACGTGCTATAATGTAGAAAATAAACTTTTTGGAGGTAATTCTCTATGAAAATGTACAGATGTCCCGATTGTGGCAGAACGTCAACGTCAATGTACTGCGACGCCTGCGGCAAAACTATTCCCTCACAGTATGTGACATACGGAGCGGAAGCTGGTACGCCGTCCGGAATGGCGGAGGGTACTGACGCGACAAACATACTGCTTGAGAAGATAAGCCGCGCGGAGGAGCGCAATAACGAACTGCTTTCCGCTGTTCAGAAGAATACAAAGGTGGTTGCTGTCATTTCCATCATTTCTATGGTGGCGGCGGTCGCAAGCGCTCTGTTTACGGTATTATCGTTGATTTCGTTTATGTGACGCCGGCAATCATCAAGTACATAGAAAAAGCACCTTGCACAAAAACAAGGTGCTTTTTTCATGCCCGAAAGGAGGAAAAATGCCCGAAGGAGAAGTAGTATATCATATCCGGGGCGACAACAGCAAGCTCCCCGACGATCTCAAGAACGCGGAGAAGATAATCGGAGATTCCGCAGATAAGGTTGAAAAAGCGGCTCTGGGAGCTATCAAGGCAATAGGCGCGGCTGCTTCCGCAGCGGCTGCGGCGGGTACTGCGATAGGCACGGCGGCGGTAAAATCTGCTGACGACCTGGATAAGGCTGTCAAGCGTGTTACCAGCGCCACAGGCGAGGGCGCGGCTGCCGCTGAAAAGTACTCCGAGGTGATAAAGGGAGTTTACGGCGACAACTTCGGCGAGAATTTCGACGACATCGCCGCGAGCATTTCCACGATAACTCAGAATCTCGGCGAAATGGACGCGGAGCCGCTCGAAAAAATCACCGAAAGCGCCTACGCCTTGCAGGACGCGTTCGATATGGACGTCGCCGAGACCTCCCGCGCCGCTAAAGCTATGGTGGAGAACTTCGGTATAGCTGCCGAGGACGCGTTCGATTATATCGCCAAAGGTGCGCAGGACGGCCTCGACTACTCCGGAGAGCTGCTGGACAATATCAGTGAGTACTCCGTGCAGTTCAAAAAGCTGGGGCTTTCTGCCGACGATATGTTCACTATCTTCGCGAACGGCGCGGAGAACGGAGCATGGAACCTCGATAAAATAGGCGACGCAGTCAAGGAGTTTTCTATCCGCGCTATCGACGGCTCGGACACGACTGAAAAAGGCTTTGAAGCCCTCGGCTACGACGCGGAGGATATGGCGAAGAAGTTCGCACAGGGCGGCGACGCTGCCCGGGACGCGTTCCAGACAATCATAAAGGCGCTCGGCGATATGGAAGACCCCATCGCGCAGAACGAGGCAGGCGTGAACCTGTTCGGGACCATGTGGGAGGATCTCGGCGCTGACGCGGTTAAGGCGCTCGGCGATATCTCCGACAGCGCCTACGACTGTGCGGGAGCTGTGGACGAGATAGTCGAGGTGAATTACAGTTCGCTCTCGGACGCGCTCGGCGGGCTGAAAAGGCAGGTTGAGCTGTTGATACAGCCGCTCGGCGACGAGCTTATCCCGGTTGTTTCGGAGGTCATTGACAAGCTCGGCAAGATAGCTGACGAGGTCGTTCCGGTGCTGTTGGACGCAGCGGAGCCGCTTGTGGAATCTCTGCTAAAGATGATAGACCCTATCTCGCAACTTATTTCTGCACTTCTCCCGCCGCTCATTGAGATGGTCGGAGATATCGCAAAAAGGCTGTCCGACTTTGTTGCAAAGCACATTCCGGAATTGACAACAGTGCTAAAAAACGCAGTAGAGTTCATAAGCAAAGCTTTAAAAGTAGCGTGGGAAGCAAGAGATGCTATTGCCGCAATCGCAATAGCGCTAGTAACTTTTAAGACCGCAATCAAAATCGGGAATGCTGTTCAGGCGGCAGTGACCGCAATACGGTCATTTAAGACTATAACAGACGCGGCGACTGTTTCACAATTGGCGCTCAACGCAGCTGGCGCGGCTAATCCGTTCGTGCTGATAGGTTCGCTCGCTGCTGGAGCGGTCGGAGGAATTGCGGCGCTGTCCGGAGCTATGGACGACTGTAACGAACGTATGGCAGACCTTACTTCAAAATCAGATGAATTAACGCAGTCCTCGCAGGAGTACCAAGAACAGACTAAAGGGCTGGAAGATGTCAAAAAGCGCTATGAAAAGGTTTATAATTCCACAAAGGACACAGCCGAAAAGGAAACTGAACTGAAAGCTTTGCAGGAAGAACTGAACAAGCAGTTCGGTGACCTTGCCGGTAGTATCGACCTTGTGGCTGATTCGTATCAGGGCGTTATCGACAAAATGAATGGCGTCATTTCCAAGTCATATGAAATGTCTGAAAGTCAAGCAAGAATGGGCCTTACTGCCGCCGAAGAAGCAGAAAAGGAAAGTACGGCAATAGGTCTGTTCGCGATGAACACCAATGGAACAAACGACTACCTGTTGAGTGAAGCGTTAAAGCTTGGCACATTCAAATCTTCTGATTCAAACATTTTTGGCGGCAATATGTATTTCAGCGGTTCTTACGAGGACAGGATAAAAGATCTCGAATACCTGCGAGACTTAGCGGCGGATAAATACAACGAAACCCGCATTGACGATTACAGGCAGTATGCCAGCAGGTTAGACGAGCAGATAAATAATCTGAAATCCGGCTTAGACGCAAAGAACAATGCTGAAACCGCCCTTGCGAATGTTCAGTCTATGAAAGACGAAGCTGAAAAGTCCAAAAGGCTTGCTGGTTCCGTCGGCTACGGCGTTTACAGCAACACCAAAGCGTTTAACGACTATTATTTTAAAGGGAATACAGAAGAACCCCCCGCTGAAACCGAACTGGAAAGCACCTACACTTACAAGCCCTACACCCCAACCGCCGACACATCGAAAACCAAGACCAGCTCAGGCGGTTCGAGCAGTTCCACAGGCAGCCAGGGCAATTTCATCAGCATAACAAGCTATGTCCCGACCATGTGGGACAACGACCAGACCGCCGCGCTGAAATCGCTCATCGGCAAGGACGTGCTCGGAAAGACGGCCTCCGCGCACCAGATAAACGCTCTGACCGGCGCGATATCGGGCGCGGCTGAAAGTTCGTCCGCTTCGAAGGAGACCGACCTCGCCGACGTGATAAACGCGATAACCAAGCTGCAGCGCAAGGTCGAGAGGTTTGAGAACGCTTTCGGCGATATGACCATTGAGCTGACCGCCGGCGACCTGACGATAGGCAAGGCGTGCGTGCGGGACTGCAACATCATGGCGAAGCGCTCCGGCAAATCGCCGTTCAATTTCTAGGAGGTATCATGATACTAAAAATAGGCGATATCGACGTCAGCAAATTTATCCTGCCGCCGGATATCGCGGACACGTTCCGGAGCCAGTCGGTCAACCAGACGCTGAACGGCTCGCTGGTGGTAGATCGTATCTCCGAGCTTTCAAAGAAGCGCATTTCGGTGCAGTTCCCGATCGTTCCTCTTGCGAAGTGGGAGGAGATAAAGGCGGTCATAAAGCCGATAACGTTCAATGTCAGCGTTGACAGCAGCGTGTATTCTGTTCACCTGAGCGGTGATATCCCGACCCCGGTGCTTTACGCGGACGGCGACGACGTAATGTGCAGCGAGATCTCGCTGGTGTTCGAGGAGATGTGATATGAGGACAGTTTCAGACGAATATCTAACGCAGGTTCAGGGCTCCGGGCGGCAGTTCGGAGTTATGGTCAAGGTTTACGGCAACGGCGCGGAGCCGGAATCCCTGTGGCTCGGAGATATCATCAGCATTGATATCCTGCGAAGCTGCTCCGACCAGCTCCAGATAGGCGCGTGCATGTCGGACATGCTCACGCTCGAAACTAAGGCGACGACGCTTTTCAATGGGCGGCTGAAAAAAGTTGAAGTTTTTTACCGCTGCACTGCTCCGGTGCTCGACTGGATACAGCTCGGGACATTCTACGTTGACGAAGCCGTCACGCGGAACGGCGTTACCGCGGTCAAGGCTTACGACATGATGAGCAGGCTCGACAAGCGCGTGAGCTGGGTGGACACCAGCAAAGCGACCGCGCCGACGTTCCCCTGCAAAATGCAGGCAATGCTGAATTACCTCTGCGCCCGCGCCGGGGTCACGACCGATTTTGTCTGCGAGGACATCACGGTCGAGAAAGCTCCCGACGGTTACACGGCGCAGGAGCTGATAAGCTATATTGCAGCAAGTCACGGCAGGAACGCGCGATTCTCGCCGTCTGAGGTGCTGAAATTTCCGGCTTACGAGGAGGTCGGAAAAACCGTTCAGCACGGACGATGCTACTCGCTGGATATAGCAGGTGGAAGCGGATACACGGTCAAGGGGATACTGCTCCAGCGCGGCGGCGACGATAAAATCTACATCGACGGCACTGCTTCTGAGTACGACGAAACCGCCGACGGCATAGTGACGGCGTATGACCCGTTTGCTACGGTCGGCATTGCGGAATACACATGGAACAGGCTCGGCGGGTTGAATTACTCGGCGGTTTCACTCGAAATGCCTGCGGAAAACCGGCGATGTGTTCACGGTCGAGGACGCGGACGGCACTCAGAAGAAGGTGATCGTTATGGAACAGGAGCTGTCGCTGACCTGCACGGGCGGCTTTGTCGAGAAGATATCCTGCACGGCGGAAAGCAAGGCGCAGAACCGGAGCACTGAGAACCGGCAGGAGGCCACGGAGAAGCAGGTGGCGGCGGGTGCAACGTCTGCTGCTCTCACCGAATACCAGTACCTGACCGACCCCTCCGTGAAGTTCAACGGCGTGACATACACGGTCGAAAAGGACGCGGAAACCGGGCTGATATCCAAAATCAGCGACAGCAACGGAAACGAGTTCGAGCCGGAAATCTCGGCGGGTATAACCGATGTGGCTGCGCATAACGCGGTGTTCTGGGCTGTAGCAATGTGCAGAGGAATAAGCAAGACGGCATTTATCATGGACGGAATATTCGGAATGTTCACGCCAGATACGCGGGATATTGCGAACAGTCGCTGGAGAAATTCTGTTTCCGGATACAACGATATCACGCTTTCCGGAGGCTCGGAAAACGGTAGCGCTTTGCGTTTTAATCCCGGGGAGTATGGTTCGCTTATTTGCGATGAGCCGAATACCGTGTATGCCATACTGCGGGCTGATTACAAATCTGCCGGCGGAATGACATGGTTCCCGCTTATCACCAAGCACTTGTCCATTGACAGTAAGTATTATGGATTTGATATATTCAGCTTGTTCGGTCAGGAATCCGATTATAATACAATTGCATTTTCTGCGGTGGCGCGAGATATACCGTCAAGCGTTGATTCCTCTGGCTTCCACATCGTATGCTACACTCGCGACAGCGGAAAGATATTGCTGTATATTGATTCAGTTTTGGTTGGTGCTCAAAATAGAATCTATACAGGAAATTACGGCGGAAATATGCTGCTTAATTTCTCGAATAGAGGTGGCAGGATCCCGGAAAATCACGAACTCACAAGCACCGACATTGTACTGTGCGCTTTTGGCTCACAGTACCACGATGCAGCGACTGTACAGAAGAACACGGCATATCTCATGAAAAAATACAATGTAGGAGGTAACACATGACATCAAAGACGATAGCGCTCACAGGCGCGGAAATCAGGGTGAATTACTCAGGCGGCACTAACGCCTGGCTCCGCAACGATGGCACGGACGCGATATATGCGTCCACAACGCCGGGAATCACGGCGGGAGCTGACGGCACCGCCAGCATTCCTGCGGGGCAGGCTATGAGAATAGACGGAACTTGCGGTACTGTTTACTTACTCGGGACTGGCTCGGTTCAGCTTGTAGGGAGCGATTACACCGCATGCCCTTTTAAGACGGCAGCACTGGGCGGCTCGGGTGCTGACAGCGTAGCCAGAGCCGCCATAGAAGCGCACGCGGCTGACACGGATATCCACGTAACAGCCGATGAGAAGGCGTACTGGAATACGCTGAGCGGCAAGAACGAGCTTGACAATCCGGATTTCCGGGTAA
>OIGD01002305.1_pt1 | contig 15182 bp, 8 predicted proteins | sample 1582211 | NCBI WGS metagenome assembly OIGD01 (sample SAMN04414078, study PRJEB24778) | human gut metagenome | material: faecal | host: Homo sapiens
TACGCACCGCGCTTTCGGTTTTATTGACGTGCTGACCGCCCGCGCCGCCCGAACGGTACGTGTCGATTTTAAGATCTTCGGGACGGATTTCGATAGAATTATCCTGCTCGATTTCGGGCATAACTTCAAGGCTTGCGAACGATGTGTGACGGCGGCTTTGCGCGTCGAACGGCGAAATGCGCACAAGCCTATGCACGCCCTTTTCGGCTTTGAGGTACCCGTAGGCGTTCATGCCCTTTATCATAAACGAAACGCTTTTCACGCCTGCGACGTCGCCGGGCAGCAAGTCCAGCTCCTCCACCGCAAACCCGTTCTTTTCGGCGTACATGCGGTACATGCGGTACAGCATGCTCACCCAATCCTGAGCCTCGGTACCGCCGGCGCCGGCTTGCAGCATAAGTATGGCGTTGTGGTGGTCGTACTCGCCTTTAAGCAGCGTTTCGAGGTGCAGGCTCTCGATTTTGTCCTCGTATTTTTTCAGCGTTTCCTCGATTTCGCCGAGGTAGCTGTCGTCGTCCTCCGCTTCGACCAGCTCGATAAGCGTGGCAATGTCGTCAAGCCCCTGCGCGTAGCCGTCAAGCTCTTCGAGCTTATCGGAGATATACTTCGCCTCGGCGTTGATTTCCGCAGCTTTTTTCGGCTCGGAATAGAAGTCGGGCGACTGCCTGATTTCGTCGAGGCTCGCCGCCTTTTCCTTCATCTTGTCGACGTCGAATGCGAGCTTGCAGTCGTCGAACTTGGCGTTGAGGTTTTTCAGTCTGTACTTGTAATCGTCGAGAGTGAGCATTCCGTTGTTCCTTGTCTTTTTAGCCGCGCGTCGGGCTTTTCACCACGAAAACGCAGCCGGTTTTATAACGCCGTATGCGGCAGTCACGATTTTATTGAAGCGACTGCCGCAAATGCGTTGGGTTTATATTCGTTTTAGTCCGCCGTAAGCCGCGCGTTACTGCTTGTTCTGCAAATCCTTGGCCAAACAGCAATTCTTGTATTTCTTGCCGCTTCCGCACGGGCAGGGGTCGTTTCTGCCGACGGTGACCGTCTGGCTGACCGACGGAGCCTTTGCCACTCGCGTGTTGCCGTCGCCGCGGTTCTCCACAAACTCGACTTTCTGAGCCTCGCGCTTGGGCGGAGCTTCGATATTGACGTGGACGAGCAACGCGACAATCTCCTCCTGCATCTTCGCCGTCATGTCCTCGAACATCTCGAAGCCTGCCTTGGTGTAGGCGATGACGGGGTCCTGATTGCCGTAAGCTTTCAGCACGATGCCCTTGCGGAGCTGATCCATCGCGTCGATGTGGTCCATCCACTTGGAGTCGATGACTCTCAGCATTATCACGCGCTCGATTTCCTTGAAGTCGATGGGCGCGCCCGTTTCCTCGGCGAGCTTGTGCGCGTCGTCGATTTTGGTCTGATAGAAAGCGACAACCGCCTCGTACAGCTGGTCCTTGATTTCCTCGAGCGACCACTTCTCCATTCTGTCCTGCGTGAGGAAGTCGGGGTCGTCGGGCAGGAGCTTGCGCTCGATTTCCTTGTTAAGCGTTTCGTAATCCCACTCGTCCCAATCCACTCTCGGGTCGGTGAAGTCGTCGACGATGACGTCCACTTGCGAGCGCATGAATTTGAGAATCTGGTCGTGAGCGTCGATACCGTCGAGCACCTTATTTCTCTCGCCGTAGATAATGGTACGCTGCTCGTTCATTACGTTGTCGTACTCGAGGACCTGACGGCGCATCGTGTAGTTCTTGCCCTCGATGTTGCGCTGAGCGTTCTCAATCTGACGGGTGAGCATACCCATGGCGAACGGCGTGTCCTCGTCGATGTTAAACATCTCGGCGATACGCTTCATTCTGTCGCCGCCGAACAGGCGCACGAGGTCGTCCTCCATGGAGAGGTAGAACACCGACGAGCCGACGTCGCCCTGACGTCCGCTTCGGCCGCGGAGCTGATTGTCTATGCGGCGCGATTCGTGTCGCTCGGTACCGATAATGCGCAAGCCGCCGACGGCGATGACCTCTTCTTTTTCCTTTTGAATCTCGACTTTGTACTCGTCGTAGAATTTCTTAAACTGCTCGCGAGCCCTCAATATCTCGGGGTCTTCGGTATTGAAGTAAGCGGTAGCCGCGCTGACCTGCTCTTCGCTCATGCCGATGTCGCGCATGCGCTTGATTGCAAGGTACTCTGCGTTGCCGCCCAGCATAATATCGGTGCCGCGGCCCGCCATGTTGGTCGCGATGGTGACGGCGCGGAATTTACCTGCCTGAGCGACGATTTCCGCTTCTTTTTCGTGGTTCTTGGCGTTGAGGACGTTGTGCGGAATCTTAGCCTTGTGGAGCATTCTCGACAGCTCTTCGCTCTTCTCGACGGTGGTTGTGCCCACGAGCACCGGCTCGCCGCGCTGATAGCAATCGGTAATGTCGGCGACGACGGCGCGGAGCTTGCCCGCGATGGTGGAATACACCTGGTCGTTCTCGTCCGTTCTGCGGCTGGGGAGGTTGGTGGGGATAGTCACGACGTCGAGATGATAAATATCTCTGAACTCGGACTCTTCGGTCTTGGCGGTACCCGTCATGCCGCTGAGCTTCTTGTAAAGACGGAAGTAATTCTGGAACGTGATGGTTGCGAGCGTCTTGTTCTCGCTCTGCACTCTCACGCCCTCCTTAGCCTCGATTGCCTGATGCAAGCCGTCGCTGTAACGGCGCCCGTCCATAAGTCGTCCGGTAAACTCGTCGACGATGACGACTTCGCCCTTGGCGTTGACGATGTAGTCCTTGTCGAGCTTCATTATATAATTCGCGCGGATAGCGTTGTTGATATAGTGGTTGAGCTCCATGTTGTCGACGTCGGAGAGGTTGTCGACGGCGAAATAGCGCTCCGCCTTTTCCACGCCGCTCTCGGTGAGCGTGATAGCCTTTTTCTTCTCGTCGATGTCGAGGTCGTCGGGTTTAAGGCTCTTTGCGAAGCGGTTGGCGGTGATATACATCTCGCTGCTCTTGCCGCCGCGCCCCGAAATGATAAGCGGAGTACGCGCCTCGTCGATAAGAATGGAGTCGACCTCGTCGATGATACAGAAGTTGAGCGGTCGCTGCACCTTGTCGCGCTTGTAGATGACCATGTTGTCGCGCAGGTAATCGAAACCGAGCTCGTTGTTGGTGGCGTAGGTTATGTCGCAGTTGTACGCCGCGCGCTTAGCCGCGCTGTCCATGCCCGCAATCGCCACGCCCACGGTAAGCCCGAGGTAACGGTGAACCTTGCCCATCCATTCCGCGTCGCGCTTTGCGAGGTAGTCGTTGACGGTGACGACGTGCACGCCCTTGCCGGGCAGCGCGTTGAGGTACGACGCGAGCGTTGCCACCAGCGTTTTGCCCTCGCCGGTACGCATCTCGGCGATACGTCCCTGATGAAGCGCAATGCCGCCCATCAGCTGCACATGGAAGTGCCGCATGCCCAGAACGCGAGCGCTCGCTTCTCTTACCGCCGCAAACGCTTCGGGAAGAATGTCGTCGAGCGTTTCGTAGTTGTTTTCCAGCCTGTCGCGGAACTCGGCGGTCTTGGCTTTCAGCTGCTCTTCGCTGAGCGCCTTGTATTCCTCCTGATAAGCCTCTACCTTGTTCGCAATGGCATCGAGCTTCTTTACCTGCTTTCTGTTATCGCTGCCGGTGATGAATGATATAAGTCCCATATAAGTCCTTCTCCTTGCACGACGAGTCTGTTGCTCGTCCGACTGTACTAATTTTATCCGTATTATGTTTGCCCGTAGTGACGTTTTTGTGAAATTATCGAAATTTCGCGCCGTAGACGACTATCGAAAGGAAAACGGTTGCCGCTTAATAGCACCCGACGAGCCGCACAAAACCGTCCGACTCGGCAACAAGTCTTCTCATTACCATGTCGAGCACCGACTTTTGCGGACAGTCGAACTCGGCGAAAAACCAATAGCCGAACTCGCCGTCGCGGCTGGGTCGCGACTCAAGCTTGTTGAGGTTGAGTTTGTACGCCGCCAGCACTTCCAGCACTTTCAGCAGTTCGCCCGGGCGGTGCGGCGTGCCGAACACGATTGCCGCTTTCTTGCCGCCGAAACGCGGCGCGCGGCTTAACCGCACAAAGCGCGTGACGTTGTGCTTGTTGTCCTCGATTTCCGCGTCGAGCACGGCAAGACCCTCGGTCGCCACTCTCGCTATCGCCGCTTCCTCGGGGGAAGAAACGATTTTGAGCGCAGCCGAAGTGCTTGCCACCGCGATGACGTCGGCTTCGGAAAAATTTTCTCTTAAGTATCGGTCGCACTGCGCGAGCGCCTGCGGGTGCGAGTAAATCCTCTTTATATCCGACTTTTTTGCGCCGACGACTCCTATAAGCGAGTGAAAAATGCGCCTGTGATATTGCTCGACGATGTACACCCCGGCGTTCTTCAGCGCGTCCAGAGTGTCGCCCACGGTGCCGCCCACGCTGTTTTCAAGCGGAACGACGGCGCTGTCTACTTCGCCGCCGTCAAGAGCCGCGACGACAGCGGCTATCGACGGATAGCCTACGAGTTCGCCGCTTTCGTTTTCCAACGCGCAGGCATAGGTGTGACTGCTTTCGTCGCCGAAATAGCCTGTCCTCATTAGTTTTCCTTATTGCCGCACGCGTATTTTACGAATTTAGGATAGCTGCCGCAGTCGTCAACGACCTTCATTGCCGCCTCCGAGCCGTTTTCGCGCACCGTTTTCTTAAGCGCCTCGTCCGCAAGCTTTTCCTCTTCGGTAAACGCTTCCGCAGCGTCCGACGAGCAGTTGAGCGCGTCGACTACATAATCGGAGAAGAACGGACGTGATACGACGCGAAGCTCCGCAGAAGCCAGACGACGGACGATGTAGTACTTGGACAGCGTACTGTCGATGTCGGCGAACACGACTACCGTCACGCTGCCGCCGGTTTCGGTACGGCGTGCGGATTCGAGCAGTCTTGCCGCGTCGCATGCGGTTTCCGACACTGCGTCAAGGTCCTCGACGATGAGCATGATGTGCTGTCCGCACTCCGCTCTGCGCACCGCGTAGTCGCACATTCTCCTGACCATCACTCTGTCGTTGTCGTGAATCGACTTGCCGATTGTGGTGAGCCCCGGGAAAATCTTTTTGGTCTTCTTTAGCGTTTCTTCGTTTTCGCCGGTTATGTACAAAAGCGTTTCGTCGAACGTTCCCGAGCCCTCCGCGATTTTAGCGAGCGAAGCCGCCTTGTCCGCGAAGTCCATCTTGCCCGACGCGGAAATCAGCGCGGCTTGTCCCATAAGTACGGGCGAGAACGCGTCGATGTGCGCGGCAAGACCGAGGCGAGTGCTGCCCGAGAAGCCGAAGCGCACCGCGCCTATACGCGGCTTTACTACGGGAGCCGGCGGCTCGACGTAGGGGTTCTTTTTCGTGGGTTTAAGCTTTTCGAAAGTTTCGGTCTTTACGCCGTTGATTTCGTCGACGTAGTGCACGCAGAAGAAGCTGAGCTTTTTGTCGTAGTGCATGCGCGCCGACAGAATGTCGCCGCTCTTGAGACCGTAGGAATTGACTATGCCGCGAATGACGGCTGCGTCGCGAGCGTTGCCGTTGAATTTGTCGACGTGCAGCACGCCGCCGCGCTCGTCGCCGTCGAATATGCCGGTGACCAGCTCGCCGATGACGAACTTGCCGCGCCCGAATACCTCCAAAATGTCGAGCTCCGCGTCTTCGTTTATTCTGTCGATAGAGGGCTCGACGACGGCGTCAACGTGCTCACCGAAGTACTGAAGTCCCCAAACGGTATCCATGATTTTGTCGATTAGTTCGGCTTTCGGATACGCGCACGGCGAGTCGATGCCTATGCGGCGACCGTCGTCACGGTTCTCGCCTATCGAGCGGCTTTCAAAGTAATACCTCGAGAGCTTTCTGAATTTATCCTCGTCGCCCTTTTTAAGACGCTTCTGTTTGCCGCTCTCGCGGTCCTTAAGAATCTCATTTATCGTGCAATCTCTGAAAGAAATTTGCGTGTATGCCTTCACTGCAGCAGACCTTTTAGCCATTTCAACACCTCTGGGTTGCTCCCCTTAGTATTTTCTACACTTTATAACAACGGTTGAATTATACACCATAGTTTGAATAAATGCAACTTTTTGGACGATAATTTTATTCATTTTTTTAATAAATATCGAATTTTTTAACGGTTTTATCCGTTCTCGCTCTCTTTTTTGCGTCCACTGCGGACTCCTTGCGCGCCTCGGGCGTAAAAAATTCCGTCCTCGTAGCCCTGAATCGACGGGTCGGTTTCGGCACGCTCAAGCCTGGCTTCCGCGTAGGCGCAATACTCGGGGTTTTTCTCTATCGACAGGTAATGCCGCCCGAGCTTTTTCGTCACGGCAGCCGTGGTGCCGCTGCCGCCGAACGGGTCGAGCACGAGGTCGCCCTTTTCAGACGAAGCGAGCACGAGCTTGGCAATCAGTTTTTCGGGTTTTTGCGTGGGGTGCGCGGTGTTCTCGCTCATTGACCAATAGGGCACGGTCACGTCGTCCCAAAAATTCGACGGGCAGGTGTCGCGGTACTTCTCGCCGCCGTCCGTGAACCAATCCTTGGGCTTGCCGTCCTCGCGGTAGGGCGCAAGCACGCGCCTGCGCTGGCGAACAGAAGCAAGGTCGAAGCGATAATCGTCGCCGACGGTGCAGAACCAGATGTCCTCCATGCCGTTTTTCCAATTGTTTTTCGCTCCCCTGCCCTTTTCGCGCTGCCAGGTTATGCGATTTCTGAGCTTGAAACGCTTTGCGAGTATCGGCGCGACAACCACTCCGCTCATGAAGTCGCAGCAAACGTACACGCTCGCAGTCGGCTTCAGCGACGGGTAGAACGCGTCAATCCATTTCTCGGTAAACTCGGCATATTCGTCCGCGCTTCTTTTGTAAAACTTCTCGCCGCCGTAGCTTTTGGTAAGGTTATACGGAGGGTCGACAATCATGAGGTCGAACGCCCGACGGGGCAGTCTGTTTGCCGTATCGAACGCGTCGCCGCACACGATAATGTCGCGAAAATCCTCGGGCGTATCGCTTTTTAAGTTACACGACGAAACGCAGCGGCTAAGTAACCGTTGCGTTTCCTCTTGCGTAAGCGTAAGCGTTTTGTTTCTTTTCGATTTCGGCATCGATTAAATCTCGTCGCCGCCGTCGGTTTCGCCGCCGTCCAGAAGCTCCTCCGAACTCTTTTCGAGCGCGGCGTCCTTTGCCGCGTCCTCCTCCGCCATTTCGGCGTTGTGGCGTTCGGCTTCTTCAATCGTCTGTTCGTCGGGCTCGGGCGGAGCGACAGCCACGCACACGACGTTGCCCTCGTTCTTCATGCGCATTATGCGCACGCCCTTGGTGTTTCTGGAAATCTTGCTGATTTCCTCAGCTCGTATGCGAATGATTATTCCGTTGTCGGCAATCATCATCACGTCGTCGGTGGGGTTAATCAGCTTCAGATTGACCAGCTCGCCCGTGGTCTCGTTGAACTTACCGGCCAGCGTTCCCTTGCCGGCTCTCGACTGAATGCGGTACTCGTCGAGGTCGCTGCGCTTGCCGTAGCCCAATCTCGACACAGTAAGCACTTCCTGTGTGCTGTCCTTTTTGATTACCGCCATGTCGACTACGCGCTCGCCGCTGCCCAAGCGAATCGAGCGCACGCCCATCGAACTTCTGCCCGTGGGGCGCACGGACGTAGCCGGGAAGCGAATGCACTTGCCGCCCGAAGAGGCGAGCAGGATTTCGTCGCCGTCCGAGAGAATCTGCACGGAAATAAGCTCGTCGCCCTCGGTGAGCGTAATTGCGATTTTGCCCACTTTTCTTATCGACTCGAACTCGGTGAACGCGGTGCGCTTGACTAAGCCGTCGCGCGTCGCGAGCATGAGATAGCCGCTGTGGTCGCTGCCCTCCTTGACGGGAATGACGGCGTTGACTTTTTCGTCGGACGACAACTGCAAAAGATTGACGATTGCTCTGCCGCGCGCGGTGCGTTCGGCTTCGGGCACTTCGTAAGCCTTGATTGAGTACACCCTGCCGTAGTTGGTGAAGAACAGCAAGTCGTCGTGGGTGCAGGTGACGAACATGTTTTCCACAAAGTCCTCTTCCTTGGGCTTGTGCGCGGTAATGCCCGTGCCGCCGCGGTGCTGAGCCTTGTACTCGGAAACGGGCAGACGTTTGACGTAACCCGAATGCGTCATGGAAATAACCACGTCCTCGCGGTCGATGAGGTCGCCGATGTCTATTTCGTCGTAGTCGACGCAAATCTGACTGCGGCGCGGCGCGTCGTACTTGTCCTTGATTTCGCCGAGCTCCGTCTTGACTATTGCGGTTATTCGCTCGGGGCGCGCGAGAATGTCCTTGAAGTCGGCGATACGCTCTTCTATATCTTTAAGCTCCGCCCTTATCGACTCGACTTCGAGGCTGGTGAGTCGCTGCAATCTCATCTCCAGAATCGCGCCGGCTTGCTTGTCGGACAGCTGGAACTCCGCGACGAGTTTTGCCGAAGCCTCGTACTTGTCTTTGCTTTCCTTGATGAGCTGAATTACGCGGTCGATGTTGGCGAGAGCTATCACCAAGCCCTGCAAAATATGCTCGCGTTCTTCCGCCCTCGCGAGGTCGAAGCGCGTTCTTCTCTCGATTACCTCTTTCTGGTGTTCGAGGTAATAGTACAGCATTTCCTTGAGGTTGAGAATCTTCGGCTCGCCCTTGACGAGAGCGAGGAAGATAATGCCGCCGCTTGTCTGCAAGTCGGTGTGTTTGAACAGCATGTTCAGCACAACCTGCGGCTGTGCGTCGCGCTTGACATCGACGACTATACGCATGCCGTCGCGGTCGGATTCCTCGCGGATGTCGCTGATTCCCTCGACGCGCTTGTCCTTGACGAGCTCCGCCATCGTCTTGATGAGTTCGGCTTTGTTGACCTGATAGGGAAGCTCGGTGACGACGATGCGGTGCTTGCCGTTCTCCGCCTCCTCGATTTCCGTTTTCGCGCGAATGATTATGCCGCCCCTGCCGGTGCGGTAAGCCTGACGGATACGTCCTCTGCCCATGATAAGACCGCCGGTCGGAAAGTCGGGCGCAGGCACATATTCCATAAGCTCGTCCACCGTGATGTCGGGGTTGTCGATGAGCGCGTCCACAGCGGAAATGACTTCGCCGAGGTTATGCGGCGGAATATTGGTCGCCATGCCCACGGCTATGCCGTCCGAGCCGTTGACGAGAAGGTTGGGGAAGCGGCTGGGAAGCACGGTGGGTTGCATCAGCGTGTCGTCGAAGTTGGGGTACCAATCGACGGTTTCCTTGTCGAGGTCGCGCAGCATTTCGGCGGCAATCTTGCTCAGCCTTGCCTCCGTGTAACGCATTGCAGCCGGAGGGTCGCCGTCCACCGAGCCGAAGTTGCCGTGCCCGTCGACGAGCGGACACCTTATCGAAAAGTCCTGCGCAAGGCGTACCAATGCTCCGTAAACCGAGCTGTCGCCGTGCGGATGATACTTGCCGAGGCAGTCGCCCACGATACGCGCGCACTTGCGGTAGGGCTTGTCTGCGAACAGGTTGAGCTCGCCCATAGAGTACAGTATTCTGCGCTGGACGGGCTTCATGCCGTCGCGCACGTCCGGGATTGCTCGCGACACGTTGACCGCCATTGCGTAGGCGATAAACGACTTCTTGATTTCGTCGTTCACCTCGACTTGCAACACTCGCGAGTTTCTGATTTTCTCTTTTATGTTATCGTTATTATCCGCCATTGTCGGTTATCCTCCTTTGGCTCAGATGTCCAGCTCTTTCACGAGCGTTGCGTTCTCTTCTATAAACTGACGGCGAAGTTCGGGCTGTTCTCCCATGAGTATGGAGAACGTGTTGTCCGCTTCCGCCGCGTCCGCCATCGTGGCTTGCAGCAGTACGCGGCGCTCGGGGTCCATGGTGGTTTCCCACAGCTGGCTGGCGTTCATCTCTCCCAAGCCCTTATACCGCTGTACTTCGGGCTTGCCCATTCGCTCGGAAGTCGCGCGCAGTTCCTCGTCGCTGTAACAGTACTCCACCGCCTTGCCCTTGGTGCACTTATAAAGCGGCGGCTGAGCGATGTAGACGTGTCCGCGCTCGATAAGCGGACGCATAAAGCGGAAAAAGAACGTCAGAAGCAGTATTCTTATGTGCGAGCCGTCGACGTCCGCATCGGTCATGCAGATAATCTTGTCGTAGCGCAGCTTGCTCTCGTCGAACTCCTCGTCGATGCCGCAGCCGAACGCCGTTATCATCGCGCGGATTTCCGCGTTTTCCATAATTCTCGTGAGCCTTGCCTTTTCGACGTTGAGAATCTTGCCGCGGAGAGGCAGTATCGCCTGAAATCTGCGGTCCCTGCCCTGTTTTGCCGTGCCGCCCGCACTGTCGCCCTCGACGAGGTAAATCTCGCAGTGGCTGGCGTCCTTGTCGGTGCAGTCGGCGAGCTTTCCGGGCAACGTGGTGGATTCGAGCACGCCCTTACGCCTCGTGGACTCCCTCGCCGCTCTCGCCGCGTCGCGCGCCTTTTGCGCCGTAACCGTTTTCATGATAAGGTTCTTTGCCTCGACGGGGTTCTCCTCGAGGTAAGTACCCAAGCCCTCGGTGAGCGCTTTTTCCACGATGCCGCGCATTTCGGAGTTGCCGAGCTTGGTCTTGGTCTGCCCCTCGAACTGCGGTTCCTCGAGCTTGACGGAAACTATCGCGGTCAAGCCCTCTCTCACGTCCTCGCCGGTGAGCTTGAAGTCGTCCTTTACCAGCTTTTCGGCGTGGGCGTAGTCGTTGAGCACTCTCGTGAGCGCGTTCTTAAAGCCCACAAGGTGCGTGCCGCCTTCCTCGGTGTTTATGTTGTTCGCGTAGGAGTACATCACTTCGTTGTAGCTGTCGTTGTACTGCATCGCGATTTCGACGGACGAGGTCTTGTATTCTTTCTCTATATACAGCGACTTCGGGAACAGCGTTTCTCTCGAGCGGTTGAGATAATCGACGAAATCGAGTATGCCGCCCTCGTAGTGAAACGTCTCGTTCTTTTCCTGCCCGGGGCGATTGTCGATAAGGTTGATTTTCAGCCCCTTATTAAGGTACGCCACCTCGCGCAGTCGCGTCCTCACCGTGTCGTAATTGAACTCAATCGTTTCAAAGATTTCCGAGTCGGGATAGAACGTGACTTTGGTGCCTGTTTCCGTGGTTTCGCCCACGGGCGCAAGCTCGCGCATCGGTATTCCGCGCATATAACGCTGCCGCCAGACCTTGCCGTTCTTCTTGACCTCGACTTCCAGCCATTCGGACAGCGCGTTGACTACCGAAAGACCGACGCCGTGCAAGCCACCCGACACCTTGTAGCCTCCGCCGCCGAACTTGCCGCCGGCGTGCAGCTTGGTGAGCACTACCTGAACGGCGGAAACGCCCTCTTTCGGGTGAATGTCGATAGGTATGCCGCGCCCGTTGTCGGTGACGGCAACCGCGCCCTCACGGGTTATCTCGACCGTGATGGTGTCGCAGTAGCCTGCCAGCGACTCATCGACGGAATTGTCGACTATCTCGACGATAAGGTGGTGAAGTCCCCTCTCGTCGGTCGAGCCGATGTACATGCCGGGGCGCTTTCTGACAGGCTCAAGTCCCTCAAGTACCTGAATCTCGCTGGAGTCGTAATTGTTATCGATTTTATCGGACATAGTTATCTCCCGTTTGCGGAATTACACGCTTGGTTTTATATAATTATACCACCGTTTCGCGAAAAAGAAAAGCGTTTTAGCGCGATTAGCAGCCCGTAAACCCACTTTATTTTTTCGCGGCATCGATTTTAAGCGCCAAATTTGCCCCTAGAACGCGCGAAAAACGTTTCCGAGGGGTTTATATGCGGTTTTTACGACGGCACTCATCCCGAATCGCCCCGAAAAAGCTCGGATTTTCCCGAAACCGCCGCTCTTATTTATTTTCACGATTTTTTACCGCTCAACCGCTTGCGCGCGCCGTAGTTTTGTGGTATAATAGCAAAACCGATTTGCCAATATAAGGAGGTTTAATTATGGCAAAGAAAAAAGCAAACAAGCAAATCAACACGATCGTCGCGTTTGTTGCGGCATTACTCGGACTCGCGGCGATATGCATGATGTTCCTGCCCGCGATCGGCATCAAGGACACCGATACGACTTACACCGGCATGCAGGTCGCGTTCGGCTACACCGAAGTTACCAAAGTGCCCATTATCGGTACGGAAATCAAAGCGACGATTTTCAACTTCTCGTTTATGAACATGCTCACCTACATACTCGCGCTTGTGGGCGTTGTGTTCTCTATTCTCGCGGCGCTCGGCAAGGGCAGCAAGTTCGCCAACTTCGTTGCGGCTGCGGCTTTCGGCGTAGCAGGCGTATTCTTCTTCCTCACCGTGCAGTACTCGATCCCCAACGAAGATTTACAGAAGTTGTTCACTTTCATCGGCAGCGACATTAAAAACAGCCTTACTCTCGCTTACGGCGCAATCGTGGGCGGCGTGCTCGCATTCGTCGCGGCTCTTGCGAACCTTGTTAAACTCGTGATTAAGTAAGCGTTTCAAAAAAAGTAAATACGACTAAAAAACGAGCGTTCGCGAAATAAATCGCAAACGCTCGTTTTCTTGTATAAGTGTGAAATCTCTACATTGGAACAATTATCCTTAACTCGCGCACGGCGCGAATATCGCTTCGGCGACAGCCGAAATATCACTCGCCGCAAGGTAAATATCGCTCGTTACTTCTCCACTACAAGCAATTTGCCGTAGGGAGGCAGGATAACCTCCTCGCCTTTGTCGTAAACCTTGCCGTCGAACGCGTTTACGCCGCCAATCGGCAACGTAACCTTTCCATTCTCGCGCGACGTTTCGATCGCGGCGAACGCGCGCCCGTTCTCGCCCTCGCGCATGACGGTAACGACGTTTTTGTCCGCAGTCGTAAGCGGCTTTACGCCCTTTTCCGCCGCGAGGAACTTAGCGAACTCCTGCAAGGTTTCGGGGCTCGGCACAAAACCTAAAATTATGATTTTGCCCTTGCCGTAGGGCGTGGAAGTGATTGCCGAATAGCCCTTTATATACTCGCCGTCCGAAAACTCCGCGACGGTTTCGGCTTTACCGGAAACGGTGTAAGCCTCGTAGAACACGGGCAGCGAATTGCCGCTTGCTCCGCAGGCAAAGCCGACGGGATAAGCTTCGCCGCCCGGCAGGTAGAATTCCTGACGGACTTCGGCTATGTTTTCGAGGCTGCCGAGCGCGCGGTCGGTGAACTTCGCGCCCGAGCGGTTGCGGTTGTCGGACATGGGTCCCACCACCCAGGTGCCGCCGTTTTTCGTCCACGCGAGCATTCTCCCGATAAGGTCGGCTTCGGTAAGGTCGGGCATGAACGGCGTGAACACGAGCTTATATTCGTCCACGGGGTGCGACGGCGTGATTACGTCGGGGCGAAGCTGAATATCGGCGAGCGGCGAGTAGAAATACCGCTGTAAATCGCGGCAGTACGCAAAGCCCTGCGCCATGTTCTGGAAGCGGAACGTTTCGTTTGCCGGCGTGGAGCAATGCAGCGCTATTCCGCTTGTCACGGGGCGAGTGCCGCAGATTACGTCCGAGGTTAGCTCCAGCTCGTCCGACAGCTCCTTGATTTCGTTTCCCACATGGAACGGGCGGCCGCATGAGGACACGCACGCGCCGTGCATCAATTCGTGACCGCCGTAGTGCGAACGCCACAACCAATAGTTGACGAGCTCCGCGCCGAGGAATACCGACAGCCACACGTTGGCGTTGTTAAAGCCCTTCGGGCGCATGCCGTTAGCCGTGGTCGAGCCGTTCCAGCAGCACGAGGTTTCCGTCACCCAGAACGGGCGGCTTTTCATCGGGCGCATCAAATCGTACCAGAACGTCGCCTCGCGGAAATTACTCACGTCGTTGTAATGATTGAACTGCATTATGTCCATGTCGCGCATAAGCCCGTCGTAGTCGAGGCAGAATATGGGCATGCTGTCGTGCCCCACGGGCGCGTCGGAGTACTTGGCGATTATCTCGCGCTGACGCCTTATAAAGTCGAGCTGAGCGTCGTTTTGGAATTTTATCCACCAGAAATTATACGACGGGTGAGCCCACACGCGCGGCGAGGGCTTTCTGAGATCGTCGAACGAACGGTAACGCAGCGAGAACACGCCCGTGCCCCACTCGCGGTTGAGCGCGGCGATGTCGCCGTCGTATTGTTTTTTCATGTACTCGCGGAAACGCTTTTCGCACTCGTCGCAGGTACAGCCCATTGCGCCGAGGTTTCCGCGCTCGGGCTCGATTTCGTTGTCTATCTGCCAGCCGATAACGTTGTCGTCGCGCCCGAACTCCTTTGCCATTTCCTCGACTATGCGGTCGCAGTATTTAAGATAAACTTCGCTGCCCGGGCAGACGTCGCGCCTGCCGCCGATTGTCTGGTGCGTGCCGTCGATTGCCACGGCAAAAATTTCGGGGTGCTTGTTTGCCAGCCACTGCGGCGGACAAGCCGTGGGCGTGCCCATAATGACTGAAATACCGCGCTCGCGGCACTTGTCGACTACCTCGCGGAACAGCGAAAAGTCGAACTTCCCGTCCTCGGGCTCCATCGTCGCCCACGCAAACTCCGCGATTCGCACGCAGTTAAGCCCCAGCTTAACCATAAGGTCGAGGTCCTTGTCGATTTCCGTGCGCTCCCACGCCTCGGGATAGTAATTCGAGCCGAATATCGGCTTTCTCACCTTGAACATATTTTCTCCTCTTTTCGCGCTCGCCGCGCGGCTTTTGTATTCTTAAAACGATTATACTCCCGAAAAAGCAAAAGGTCAACGATTGCTCGCAAACCTTCGTTGCTGTCCTTAGAAAAGCAAGAATGTACAAATATTCTTTGCGCCTAATCCTGCTGCGCCCGGAATGGCGAGAAGATTATGCAGGGATAACGAGTGATATTTTTGCCGAGGCAAAAGCGATATACGGCTTGCGGCGAGTGAGATTCGCGCTTTCGCGCGAGTTAAGGATTAGTATTCGTTCCATGTAGGGGGATTCCACGCGCGTTTCACTCGCTCTGAATGACGTTTTGGATGAAGAGTGCGCGTTCGGGTTTTGATTGTCCTACCTTATACGTCATTCCGAGCTTGCCGAGGAATCCAGCGAAGCGTAAAAATATAATAATTATGCGCCTACGGCTAGATTCTTCGGCTGCGCTGTCGCTCC
>OIGD01002312.1_pt1 | contig 15113 bp, 10 predicted proteins | sample 1582211 | NCBI WGS metagenome assembly OIGD01 (sample SAMN04414078, study PRJEB24778) | human gut metagenome | material: faecal | host: Homo sapiens
AACCCCTTACCTCTTGAATGCCATTCAAGCGCTCTACCAGTTGAGCTACACCCCCAAGGCGGATAACAAACGTAAATATACTATTTTTACGTCGTTTTGTCAACTGCATTTGAACAAGTGGGTGAAATGTTTCGGAACAAATTTTTTTGTGTATTTGATACATTCGCGATTCGCGCGTGCACGCGCTGCGCGCACTTAATTAAAGATAAGCATTGTTTAATTCCAATTATTTATATTTTGTATACGGACATTTATTACATCCGTAAAGTTTTTTATGCATAAAAATATGCGATTATGCCAAAATCGTGCATAAAATTCAAAAAAACAATCCATATTAGTTTTGATTTCTAAATCGCACGCTAATTAAAAGTAGCGTAATGTATAATTTCAATAACTATTTTATCAAAGTAGTGCTTTAATTGACTAAATTTTTTAGGAGGTAACAAAATGAAGCAAAAGAAATTACTTATGCTCATCGCGATGGTACTTGTCGTAGTGCTTTGCGCCTCTGTCCTTACTGCTTGCAAGAAGGATAAGGGCAATGACGACAGAAATGTAACAAAGCCCGGCACAGGTTGGGAAGACCCCAAAATGTACACCATGCGTGAGTACACTTCTCAAATGCCGAGTCAGTGGTGCACGATTTTGTCAAGTGACAACGTCAACAACACGATGGAATCTTATTTCACGAGTGCATTCTATGAGTTCAACTACAAATTCGATGCAAACGGCAAGATCGTTCCCGGCGCATACACCGTTGAATACTCTGCGTCGACCAAACTCGAAGACGTAACGAAAAAATATGCAGGCAAATATGGTCTTGCTGCCGACGCTGAAAAAGGTCAGGCTTTTGCAATGACGCTTCGTAACGATCTTAAATGGGATGACGGCACGCCTATCAAAGCTGCTGACTTCGTTTACACGATGAGCCAACAACTTTCGCCGAAGTACCTTTTTGCAACCGCGTCCAACTACTATTCGGGCAACTACGTCATTCACAATGCTCAAAACTACGTTAAACAAGGTCAAAAAGGCTGGTTTGACAATGGCAATATGAATCTTGCATATTCGGACCTTGCTCTTGGTGCAGATGGAAAGTACACGCTCAAAGGCAATGAATGCACTATTGCATTGAAAAAACCGTTGGTGTGGTTACAAGGCAATACCCTTGATTCTTATGTGACGAATGCTCCTCAATACTTTGATACCGAAGCATATGCAAGCCTTCTTGCGCTTGCCGATGAAAACGGCGACGTTGCGGTGACCGCTGAGTCTTTGGCACTTCTCACAACGGTTATCACTGCAAAAGCAGATTGGGGCGAAACCAAAGAAAATACAGTTGGTTATATGTACGTCAATTATGAATATCCTGCAATGGACTTCTCCGAAGTCGGTTATTTCGTTGGCGACAATGAGTATGAACTCGTTATGGTCATTGACGGAACTTTGAATCCGCTCGATGCAGAAGGCAACCTAACGTATGAGGCAGGTTACTATTTCAGCAATTGGCCCCTTGTCAAGAAAGATTTGTGGGAAAGATGCGAAGACCAAAGCAAAACTCCGTATGCCAACAGCTACTGCACGACACAGGAAAAGAGCGCAAGCTGGGGTCCCTACAAACTCACGAATTATCAGGATCAAAAAACCTATACCGTTTCGCGTAATGACAAATGGTTTGGATATGGCCTTCCGCAATATGCGAACCAATATCAAACAGACGCCATCGTGACGGAAAAGATCGAAGAGTGGGATACCGCATGGCTGGCTTTCCAAAAGGGTAACCTTGACGGCATTGGTATGGACGTTAAGATTGCTGCGGATTACAGAACGTCGAAGCGTGCTTATTTCACACCGGAAACCTATACTTTCGACCTTAACATTCAATCGAATGCAACCAGCAAAACCGATAAGAGAAACAACCTGCTTCTTAACTATGCAGATTTCAGAAAAGCAATTTCGCTTTCTCTTGATCGTGACGATTACTGCGCAAAGAACAATCCGAGCTCGCAAGCTGCACTTGGACTGCTCAACAGCATGTACTACTACGACGTAGAAAACGGCAAAGTTTATCGTGATAGCGTCCAGGCAAAAGAAGCGATTCTCAATGCGTATGGCGCAACAAAGAACGAGGATGGTTCCTGGAAAGTCGGCGAAACCACTTACACGGACATCGAAGATGCTCTTGACGCAACGACCGGTTACAACCTTACGCTTGCTCGTCAGCTTGTTGAGAACGCAGTAGCACAAGCGAAGAAGGATGGCAAATATAGCGATGGCGATGAAATTATTTTAACATACGGCATTGAAACGCAAACCGCTAATACCGATAGGGTTAAAAACTGGTTCCAGGCTGCATTTGACAGTATGACCAAAGGCACTTCAATCGAAGGAAAAATTAAGATCGAATACTTCATGTTTTCTAGTGCGACATGGTCCGAACAATTTGAAAACGGCGAATACGACCTTTGCTTCAGCGCATGGGGCAACGCTCCGTTCAACCCCGCATATCTCCTTTGCGAAACTCAAATAAGCAAAGTTAACAGATATGCTAAAATGTGGGATCCGGAGACTGTCAGCGTTACGGTCAAGGCAACGCCCGATGACAAACACAAAGACGGACTTTACACCTACAACCTTGAACAATGGAGACTTATCCTTCAAGGCAAAGAAGGTTGCCCGGTCAACTTCAAGAACTTCCCGATGGAAGATCAACTCACCGCGCTTGGCGCAGTCGAAACTGCAATCCTGAAAGAGTATTATTCCATTCCTGTTTTCAGCAGATATTCTGCAAGCTTGATGGGATATAAGGTCGATTACATATCCTATGAATACAACACCTTTATGGGATATGGCGGAATCCGTTATATGACATTCAATTATGACGACACCGCATGGGCTGAATTTGTAGCTTCAAACAACAATATTCTGAACTACAAATAAAAATTAAATTGTTGTGAAACAATAAGTCTTTAACAATCCGGAGTTGAGGGCAATGCATATTGTCCTCACTTCGCATTGTTTAAGGATAATTACATATAAGAGGATTTCTTATGTATATGTTCAAATACATACTCAAACGTATCGGACTAATGCTGTTCACTTTTTCGGTGATTATGCTTATCTGTTTCGTTTTGATAAAATCCCTTCCTATACCGCTTAATGACGGCTTAGGAAAGGACAAAGAATTGCTTGAAGCAAATTTACGCGCAAGGGGATATTACGACCCGATTATGGTTCAGTTGGGACGTTATTTAGAGCGTATTTTTACAAAAGGCGACTTCGGCATTGGTACGACAATGTCCGGGTTTATAAACAAACCGGTGTGGGATTCGTTTATAAAAAGCATGCCCCCCACAATACTTATAAATGTTTACTCGTCTATTATCGGTGTGCCGATCGGTCTGGCGCTTGGAATTTTTGCCGCGCTGAAAAAGAATAAGTGGCAAGATCAGATTATTTCCACAGGCGTTATGGTGCTTATTTCGGTGCCATCGATTGTTTATGCTTTTTTAATTCAGTATTTTCTGTGCTTTAAGGCGAATCTATTCCCGCTAACGATGGCAAGTGGAACTAATTATTTAACATGGAAAATGTTTCACAGTATGATGCCGGCGGTGCTTGCACTGTGTCTGGGTTCGATTGCGGGGTATGCTCGTTATACTCGCGCGGAACTTACCGAAGTTCTGACAAACGAGTTCATGTTGCTTGCAAGGACAAAAGGTCTTACGAAAGGGCAGGCGATTGTGCGCCATGCGTTAAGAAATGCAATGGTGCCGATTTTCCCGATGATTTTGGGCGAATTTATTTCCGTTCTTAGCGGGTCGCTTATCATTGAAAAGTTCTTCTCGATACCGGGCGTCGGCAGCTTATATTTGAACTCAATTAATGCACTCGACTATGACTTCTTTATGTTGCTTTCGGGCTTTTACACTCTGGTTGGTCTTCTTGCAGGTATCATTGTCGATATCAGCTATGGCTTGATCGATCCGAGAATCAGAATGGGGGCGAAGTAATATGGAAGATATCTATAAAAATATACCCGCAGAAAAATTCCAGTTTGTTGAAAAACAAGACTTGGTTCACGAAAAGGTGCTTGAAACAAAACCTCGCAGTTTCCTTGCGGACGCGTTTTCGCGGTTTTGCAAAAATAAGGGCTCAATCGTAGGAGCGGTCATTATTTTAATTTTGGTTTTGTATGCAATTTTAGGCACGGTTTTCTCACAGTATTCTGTTTCCCACAGAGATACGTATTTCCGTTACACACGTCCGCGTAGCGAACTGTTTGCAAAAACGAATTTCTGGGACGGATGCGAGAAAAAGACATTGTCCAGGGCAACGTTTTATTACTATTACTATATGGGAGAAGAAACGGGGCATTATGCAATCAAAAATCAAGAATTCACTGAAAACGGAGAATTCTATGACTTCCGTCTGGATTCGTATCAAAAAACTGGATGCGTTTATCTGAAAATGTCAAAAGAAGAATATGAAACTCTTCAACAATATCAAAACGAAACGGGGAAACAAGTAATATATCCTGCGCTCAGACTCTCGATGAAGAGAATGGTTGACACTTATCAAATTAAGACGAAAGGAAACGTTTCCGTTGATACAGCCGCGAATTATTACTACAAATTTAATGAAAACACGATGGAGCCGGTGTTTAACGCAAAAGGCGAAATCGTGCCGGATTACAAAACGCACACGGTCGGTCAAGTTTCGAATGACAATTACAAATCATTGCGTATTGCGGGCGACGGCGAAAACGGCATAGAATACGAATACGCGCGTCCAAACGACGCAGGCTATGAGGTGCGTGTAAACTATTACGAATATTATATTTTCAATCACTCGTACGTGCTTAAAGACGGCATAGAAAAACCGTCGTTCCTGTTTGGCGCAAACGAAGAAGGTCAGGACATTTTCACGTGTCTTGCCGCGGGCGCGTTATTCTCGTTCGGTTTCGCAATTGCCGTTGCGCTTGTCAACCTTATAGTCGGCGCAATTTACGGCGCGATCGAGGGCTATTACGGCGGCAAAGTCGACTTGGTCATGGAAAGATTTTCGGATATTTTGTCCGCAGTGCCGATGATGATTGTCGTTACTTTGCTTAAACTGCATATGGGCACTTCCGGCGCTGTTCTTGTTTTGTTCATTTCCTTCTTCCTGACAGGCTGGATAGGAATGGCGTCTACAACAAGAATGCAGTTTTATCGTTATAAAAATCAGGAATACGTTCTTGCAGCCCGCACGCTCGGCGCAAGCGACGCAAGGATTATAGTGAAACACATCTTCCCGAATGCCGTCGGCACACTCGTTACAAGTTGCGCGTTGGTGATCCCGTCGATGATTTATTCGGAAGTCAATCTGAGCTATCTCGGAATTATCAGCTTAACGTCGGGCAATCTTACAAGCGTAGGCACGCTTCTTTCAAGCGGTCAGAGCGCATTGTTAACCGCGCCGCACGTTGCTCTTATGCCGTCACTGTTCCTTGCATTATTATTGTTGAGTTTCAACTTGTTCGGCAACGGACTTCGCGACGCGTTCAACCCGTCGCTCAGAGGATCGGAGGAATGATATGGAAAAGAAACTTGAAGTTAAAAATCTGAGAATTTCGTTCCGTACCGACGCGGGCAAAGTTCAGGCAGTACGCGGCATCGACTTCGATTTGTACAAGGGGGAAACCTTGGCAATCGTCGGCGAGTCGGGCAGCGGCAAATCCGTCACGAACAAAGCAATAATCGGTATTTCCGCCCCCAACGCCATTGTCGAAAGCGGCGAGATTATCTATGACGGCATGGATCTTTTGCAGATCAACGAGGAAGAGTTCCATAAACTTCGCGGCGACAAAATCGCAATGATTTTCCAGGATCCGCTGTCGGCACTCGACCCCATCAACCGCATCGGTATGCAACTTACCGAAGCGATGATTCTGAAAAACCGCGCCAACCGCAGAGAGTCGAGGAAAGCGTTCAACACCCGCATGAAACTGCTGTGCGCCGCCATGAACGACGCAATGGGCGTTGACGAAAAGTCCCCGCGCGGCGTCGAAAACGCAAAACTCTGCAAGGATTTCGATACGTTTGAGTGCTTGCACCTTAAACTCGAAGGCGCATATAACGTCGCATACGAAAACGCCGAAAACGGCTTGGAAAGCGCGGACGACTTGCTTTTCCATATCGAAAAGAACGCCGTGTCCGAATTTGCCCGTTCCGTGCGCGAAATCGTTGCAAACGCCGAAAAATCGGTCAACGAATACGTTTCGGACAGCGACATCGTCGAATTTGCAAAAGCGTTCAGAATCGAGGCGGACAACGTAAGAAAAACAAGGGGCAAAGAAAAAGATTATTCAAAAGTCGTCGCTCCGCTTACCGCGCTTCGCGATAAGTTCAAGGAAGCGGTCGATAAGAAAATGCCCAACTTCTTTGCGTTTGCGTACTATAAAACGTTCGGTCACAACGAAATGCTCCCCGACGGCGATATCGACGAATTGAACGCGTTTTTGAGAAAATACCTTGACGATAACTTTATGCTTTCGTTCATCGAAGACGTCAAGAAAGGCGTCGTTTATTCGTTTGAAAAATCGATCGAGAAGAAAAAGGACGTCATAGAACTCATCAGGGCGAACCGCGCGGTGTACGTCGAGGGCGAACCCGATAAAAAACTTTATAAAGCCACCGCAAAAGTGCTTTCGGAAGCCGTGAAAGACTCAATCGATAAACTCGCTATCATAAAAGACAGCACCGCTTATACCTTCGAGCCGAGCCTTTACCGCGCAATCGACACATATTTTTCGGCAATCCCCAACAACGTTAAAGAACAAAAACGTTACGATAAGGAGTCGAAAAAGATCGATAAAATCACCGCTCGCGGAAAAACCCCGGATTATAAGGTTGTCCCTGCAAAAATCATCGATCTGGACCTTGCAAGGCAAAATATCGTCGCGATTCTGGACAAGATCGTCGAAAGCTACGAAAAAGCAATCGCAACTGCCGAAAACTTCGACGCCGAAAAGGAAACCATTGCAACCATCGATTTCTTGAAAGAAAAAGCACAGGCTGTCGCGTATCGCGTCACCAGAATGGTTGCGAAAAACAAGGCGTTGAAACTGATGGAAGAAGTCGGCATTCCCGAGCCGAGAAAGAGATATCGTCAATATCCGTTCCAATTCTCGGGCGGTATGCGTCAGCGTATAGTTATCGCAATCGCTCTTGCGGCAAACCCCGACATCCTTATCTGCGACGAACCTACGACCGCGTTGGACGTTACGATTCAGGCGCAGATACTCGAACTTATCAATAAACTTAAAAAGGAAAGAAACCTTTCCATTATCTTTATTACGCACGATCTCGGCGTCGTTGCGAATATGGCGGACAGAATCGCCGTCATGTATGCCGGCAAAATCGTCGAAACGGGCACAGCGGAAGATATTTTCTATTCGCCGGCGCACCCGTATACCTGGGCGTTGCTGTCTTCGATGCCCGACCTCGACACCGATGAAAAACTTGAAGCGATTCCCGGCACCCCGCCGAATATGATTTATCCGCCGAAGGGCGACGCTTTCGCCGCGCGAAACAAATACGCGATGAAAATCGACTTTGAATTACAACCGCCTATGTTTGAGATTTCGCCCACGCACAAAGCGGCAACGTGGCTGTTGCATCCCGACGCACCGAAAATCGATATGCCGAAGATTGTTGCGGACAGAATCGAAAGAATGAAAAATCTGGCGAAAGAAAAAGCGGAAGAAACCGAAAACGGCAACGAAGGAGGACAAAATGAGCAATAATTTTAACGATAAAGAAGTCCTTCTGAAAGTCGAGCATCTTTCGCAATATTTCAAGCTCGGACAGTCCACGCTGAAAGCCGTCAACGACGTCAGTTTCGACATCAAAAAAGGCGAAGTTTTCGGGCTTGTCGGCGAGTCGGGTTGCGGCAAAACCACGACGGGAAGAAGTATTATCAAACTTTATAACTGCACCGACGGCAACGTTTATTTTGAAGGAAGACGTATCTGCGCGGGCACGTTGACGTACAAAAACGCAATCAAAGATGCGTGGAAAAAGTTTTTCAAAAACTTTTCAAAAAAGAATCCGCCCGAAGATAAAAAGGATTTCAAAGGCGCATTTTTGGAACTTGCCGGCGTATTGAAAGTCGAAATCAAAAATATCAGAAGCGCGAAAAGCGACCAGAAACGTTGCGATAAAAAGTACGCAAAGGAAAAGGTCGGGGAAGTCAATGCGGAATATCTGCCGAAGCTTAAAGAGCTTGACAAGAAATCCCCCGAATTCAAGAAGCTGCTTTTGGAATATCTTGGAAAGCGCAGGCTTGCGAGAAAGGAAAGAATCGTCACGAAAATCCAGATGGTTTTCCAGGATCCCATTGCCTCGCTCGATCCCCGTATGACCGTCCGCGAAATCATTGCGGAAGGACTTAAAATCAGGGGCATCAGAAACAAGGAAGAAATCAACGAAAAAGTTTACGAAGTGCTTGAAAAAGTCGGGCTTGTCAAAGAACACGCGGGACGTTATCCGCACGAGTTTTCGGGCGGTCAGCGTCAGCGTATCGGCGTTGCAAGGGCAATTATTATGCGCCCCGAACTTATTATCGCGGACGAACCCATCTCGGCGCTCGACGTGTCCATTCAGGCGCAGGTTATTAACCTTCTCAACGATTTAAGAAAAGAGTTGGGACTTACGATAATGTTTATCGCGCACGACCTGTCGGTCGTCAAGTATTTCTCGGACAGAATCGCAGTTATGTACTTCGGTAATATGGTCGAACTTGCCGATTCCGACGAACTTTTCAAGCATCCTTTACATCCTTACACCCGTTCGCTTTTGTCGGCAATTCCTTTGCCCGATCCCGTGTACGAGAAACAAAGAGTGCGTATCGTGTACAATCCGCTTGCCGATCACGATTATTCGGTGGACAAACCTACTCTTCGCGAAATTTCAAAAGGGCATTTTGTGTCCTGCAACGACCAAGAAGAGATGGAATACAAAAAACAACTCGGTCTGGACGTAGAAAACGCCGCGCAAGAGGAAAATACGGTTGACTAAAAGGCACGTAACAGAAACGATTGTATCCCTGATAATAGGGTTGACGCTGTTTTTTGTCATAACGGGAGTGAACGGGGTTTATGGCGGAAAACTTTCCGACGTCGAAGTCGCAAGGTTTTTGTGCGACGGGTTTTTCGTTGCCGGCGTAGTATTGCTTGGTTTCGCCGCGCTTTACTGGGCGTCCGATAAAGGCGCGTTCGACGGCTTGAAATTCTCGTTCACGTCGTTTTTCAGGCTGCACTTTTCGACGCACCGCTATGACTGGAAAGAAAAGGAAAGTTTTCAGGAATATAAAGAAAGGATACATTCCGACGAGAAGAAAAAGAAAAACGTATCGATAACGGCGATTATCGGCGGCGTGTTTATGATCGGCGCGATAATATGCCTGATAATTTATGAGACTATTTAATTTATCATTCGATATAAGAAAAAAGCCCGACAATCGTCGGGCTTTTTTGATGCAAAAATCTTAAATATTCGTTACGTCCATTTCGCAGACAGACAACTGACCGCGCCTGTTGAGAAAACCTTTTTCTGCCGTTCCGACGTACCCGCCGTTCAGGTAATCCTTGATATTGCCAGTCACGCTGAGCGGGGGAAGTTTGCCGACGATTTCGCCGTTTTTTACAAGGAAAGCGAGATGCACGGGGCAGGCGTAATCGCCGCTTGACGTCGTGTCGCCGCCGCCGACCATCATGACGAACACCGCCGCGTCGTCCCCGATAAGTTCTTTTACGTCGGTTGCGGTTTCTTCAAACCTGAGACTGCCGAAACCCGTGGAAGGCACTCCGTCGTATGAAGCGGACGATGAAACTACGCGCGGTACGTTGTAAAGCGCAGCCGCGTTTTTGTTTGCGAAAAGTGCTTTCAACACCCCGTTTTCGATAAGATAAGATTTGCCGTTTTCGGCAACGTCGCCCTCGTCGTCAAAGAAAGGAACGTTTATTGCGTCATCGGTGTAATCGGCATAAATCGAAAGTTTATCGCTCAAAATCTTTTTATTAAGTCCGTCTTTGAACACTGTTGCGCCCGATGCGTACATATGCGCCATGAAGTTTCCGAGCGCGGTTTCTACAAATACCGCGGGTGACGCGATGACTTTATATTTGCCGTTTTCGATTGATGTGGGCGTGTTGAATGCGTCGTAAAGTTTTTTTACGTCCTGCACCGCTTTGTCTTCGTTGTAGTCATTCGTTTCGCTGATGTAGGTCAGATCCATAAGGTTTGCCGTGGACTTATGCTTTATCGACAGGGCGATTACAAACTCGTTACCTTTGTACGAAAGATTGCTGCCGCTGTCGTTGATATAATTTACTTCGTCCTCGTAATATTGAATCTTGTTGTTGAACAAAAAGTCGGGAGTTTCTTTTTCAAGCCTTGCAAGAAGGCGTTTCGAAACGTCGATGAAATTATCGGTGTCGACGATATTTTTTATCGTGTTTTCGCTTTTTACGATAACGGGCGATGGGACGCAGGGATAAGGAATCTTGTTTTCAAGATTTTTTATTGCTTCCGTTTCGAGTTTTTTCATGTCGCAGTCGCCGATTTGTCCGGCAACGCCGATAAGCCCGTTGTCGTAAACACGGACGGTTGAGGTTGTTTCGACGACCTTTCTTAACGATTCGACTTTGCTTGCGGCAACGTTGACCGAAAGCGAGGAAGATTTTTTATAAATATATTCTTTATTCATATAGTTCTCCTTATTGCACGTTCATTTCTTTGACTCTGACGTACGGGCCGCCGTGTGCGACGTGCAGGGGGAATTGTTCCATTTTCCCGCAACCGCCGGTAACGCTGTTGTTGATTTCAACGTCTTTCGTCACACCGTCGATGAGTCCGAGTGTTTCAAAAACGTTGCCCGTGATGACGGAAATTTTAACGGGCGCGCCGATTTTGCCGTCGACGATTTCATAAGCGATCGACGGGGCGATTGTAAACGTGCTCATGCCCGAGCCGTGGTTTACGCCTTTGATGAAATAACCCTTTTTAATGCCGGCGACAAGTTCTTCAAAGGTGTCGTTGCCGCCTTCGATATAGGTATTCGTCATTCTTACGATAGGCTCGAACTTGCAATCCATTGCGCGAGCGTTGCCCGTAAGTTCTTCGTTAAGCGTGGCGGCAGTCGTTGCGGAATGAAGTCTTCCCGTAAGGATACCGTTTTTAATGAGATAAGTCTTTTCACATTTTGTGCCTTCGTCGTCGTAAGGGACATATCCGCTTCCGAAATCCGCGCCGCAGTCGACAATCGACAGCAAATCGGAGCCAACTTTTTTGCCGAGTTTCCATTCTTTTGCCATGGTTTCGTCGCCAAGCATGAAGTCGGATTCCGATTTATGGCCGAAGGATTCATGTGCGAAAATGCCTGCCGCAAGGGGAGATAATACGACGGGGAAGTTGCCTTTTTCGCAAGATTTTGCGTTTTTGACGAACTCCTGCGACTCCTTGATTACGTCTTTTAATCCGTCTTCCACGTCGTTGATTTCGTTGAAAAACGGACTTGTGTTGTAAAACATATTTTGCACGAAATCGTTTTCGGTTGCAAACGCGACAACCGCAACGACGCCGGCAAGCTGATAATCGTATTTAATATCCGCGCCTTTTGACGAATAAAACTCATAAACGCTGTTGCTGTCGCTGTAAAGCGCAACCGACATCGCCGCGCCCGAGTCGTGAAGGAGAGGGAGCATACGATTTACCAAAGCCTGTTTTTCGTTAAGGGAAACGTTTCGGACAGAGTTATTTTCAAACTTCATTAAAACGTCTTTGTTCACCTGAAATTTCTTTACTATCGGGTTGTCGAGAATGTTTTTTGAAGGTGTTGCCTGTTTGTAAAGGTTGTTGAGTTCCGTCTGGACGTTTTTAACCTCGCTTGTCGAAGCATAGTACCAGATATTGCCGTCGAAAACCCGGATAAACGCGCGTTTTTCGTTGCGTGTTTTCGATGATTCGAGTATTCCGTTCCGATACATAATGCCGGTTGAAAACCTGTCCTCGATGCGGACGTCGGCATAAAAACGATTGTCGAATTTATACATATTTGCTCCTTAATATTTTTATCAAAAATATTATATCACTTATAAACGGTGTCTTCAATAATATATAGTTTTCTTTTCTGCAAATTCACTGTAAACCGCGAATAAAAATTTACATTTAGAAGATAATTTGGTAAAATTACATACAAAGAAACAGCTGAGGTGATTTATGAAAAAAAGTCAACTGCAAAAATATGCGAAACTTATCGCAAGAAAGGGCGTCAACGTGCAAAAAGGACAAGATGTCCGCGTGAGGGCGTGTCCCGACCAACTCGACTTTGTGAGAATGGTCGTGGAAGAATGTTATAAGGCGGGTGCGGGCAAGGTCACCGTCGAATGGGAATACAATCCCGTGACGAAAGCGACCTATAAATACTGCAAACTCGACGTGTTGTCCCGCACCGAAAAATGGGAAGAAGAGAAGTATAAACACTTTGTCGAAACCCGTCCCGCACGGATATTTATAGAGTCCGACGATCCCGACGCGTTGAAAGGCGTAAATCAGGAAAAAGTCGCGAAAGCGCAGCAGGCAAGGGCAATGGCGTTCAAGCCGTACCGCGACCAACTTGACAACCATTATCAGTGGTGCATAGCGGCGGTGCCGGGCGTAGAATGGGCGAAAAAGGTGTTCCCGAACGACACGAAAAACAAGGCTGTCGAAAAGTTGTGGCAGGCGATTTTGTTCACGTCCCGCGCCGACGGCGAAAACCCCGTGGAAGCGTGGAACGAGCACAACAAGGACATTAAGGAACGCTGCGACTACTTAAACTCCCTGAAAATAAAAGAACTGAAATATAAATCGTCAAACGGCACCGATTTCAGAGTGGGGCTTATCGACGGCTGTAACTTCCTTGGCGGCAAAGAAGACACGCTTGAAGGAATCGAATACAACCCGAATATTCCAAGCGAGGAAGTTTTCACGTCGCCCATGCGCGGCAACGCCGACGGAAAAGTCGTCGCAACAAGACCGCTGTCTTATCGCGGGGAGCTTATCGAGAATTTCAGCGTGACTTTCAAGGACGGAAAAGTCGTTGACGTCAGTGCGGGAAAGAACGAAGATTTGTTGCGCTCCATGATTTCGATGGACGAAGGCGCGGCATATCTCGGCGAATGCGCGCTCGTGCCTTACGACTCTCCCATTAGAAACTCGGGTATCACTTTTTACAACACGCTGTTCGACGAAAACGCATGCTGCCATCTCGCGCTCGGCAGAGGCTTTAACGAATGTCTGGAAGGATACGCAAATCTTTCGTTTGACGAATGCAAGGAAAAGGGCATAAACGACTCGCTCATTCACGTCGACTTTATGATCGGCAGCGAAGATCTGGAAATCGAGGCGGTCACCCGCGACGGAAAAACCGTAAAAATCTTTGAAAAAGGGAACTGGGCGTTTTAAAAGCGATGCTGTCTGTTGGACAGACCGTGATGTGCCTGCGGCGCGATGTTTACCCTGCGGGCAAGATAAGGGGACACCTTTTTTTCGCTCGCAATGGCAGAACAGAAGTGATATTTGACTTTGTCAAAGTTATATTTTGACTTCGTCAAAGTTAAGGTGGTTTTTGTTATATAATACACGAAGTGAAATAAATAAAATTGACACGTAAAGGCGAAAGTGATATTATTTTCATATTCCAGGGAGATATTTGTACAATGACGCTTGACGAAGTACACGTTAATCAAAGCGCAGTAATAACGAAAGTCGGGGGCGAAGGCGTTTTGCGCGGTCGTCTTCTTGACATGGGGCTTATCCCGAAAACCGCCGTTACGGTGATAAAATATGCGCCGATGGGCGATCCTATCGAGATTCGCCTGCGCGGATACGAACTGACAATCCGCAAAGACGACGCGAAAATGATTGAGGTAAACGCCTTATGAAATTCGCGCTTGTCGGCAATCAGAATTGCGGAAAAACCACGTTGTTCAATCAACTGACGGGGTCGAATCAGCACGTCGGCAATTTCCCGGGGGTTACGGTCGATTCAAAGTTGGGCGTTGTGAAGAAGCACGACGACTGCGTTATCGTCGATCTTCCGGGCATTTATTCGTTGCGCCCGTACACGACGGAAGAAATCGTCACGCGCGACTTTATTCTGAACGAAAAACCCGACGGCATAATAAACATTGTCGACGCCACCACGATCGAGCGAAATCTTTATCTCACGACGCAACTTATGACAATGGATATTCCTATGGTCATTGCGTTGAATATGATGGACGAAGTGCGCGGAAACGGCGGCACCGTCGATATTCAGAAAATGTCGGATATGATGGGCTGTCCCGTCGTGCCGATATCTGCCGCGAAAAACGAGGGCGTCGACGAGCTTATCGACGTCGTTATCAAAACCGCAAAAGAACAGATCAAACCCAAAGTAAAAGATATTTGCGAAAGCGACAGTCCCGTGCACAGATGCCTGCACTCGGCAATCCACCTTATCGAAGACCACGCGAAAAGCGCGGGCATTTCGGGAAGATTTGCCGCGATGAACCTTATCACGACGGGCGGCGACTTCGACAAACGCCTGAACCTTGACGAAAACGAAAAGGAACTTCTGGAACACAGCGTCGTCGAGATGGAAAACGACACCGGGCTTGACCGCGACGCGGCGATGGCGTCGATGACGTACGACTTCATCGAAAAGGTCTCGCGCGAATGCGTCGTGAAACCGCACGAGTCGAAAGAACGCCTGAAAAGCGAAAAAATCGACAAAGTACTGACGAATAAATACGGCGCGATACCGCTGTTTATACTTATTATGGCGGCGATTTACCTGCTCACGTTTCAGGTTATCGGCAAATATATCGGGCTCGGCATCGAGATGGGCATCGACGCGCTGGACAAAGTGGTCGTAACAGGGCTCACGAAATTCGGCACGAATCCTGCAATTATCGATTTTCTGGATAAAGGTTTGTTCGGCGGGCTTGGCGCGGTCGTATCGCTTTTGCCGTACATAGTCGTTATGTTCATGTTCCTGTCGCTCCTTGAAGACAGCGGATATATGGCGCGCGTAGCGTTTATTAT
>OIGD01002315.1_pt1 | contig 15108 bp, 9 predicted proteins | sample 1582211 | NCBI WGS metagenome assembly OIGD01 (sample SAMN04414078, study PRJEB24778) | human gut metagenome | material: faecal | host: Homo sapiens
ACGCTTCTCCCTCCAAACCTCCCTCATCCTCCCCGGCTCAGGAAAGTTTTTGGATTTTGGGGCGGTTCGGAGATTTTAGAAAGAGCGGCTATCGCACGTTTGACGTGTGCGGTAGCCGCTCTTTTTGCCCTCCGGGAAAAATTCGCTGTCGGGCGATTGTTAGGTGCTTGGGTGGGCGATTGCTGTTTTGGTGGGCTTGATGTTGGGGAACTTTCCGTGCCCCCTTTCCTTCGAAAAAAGCCTATCAACGGGGGTTCGGGGCAGAGCCCCGAGAGGCTTTACCCCAAACTGTCGATCAGCGAGCAGAGGTTGTAGACCTCGTGTTCGGCGTCGCGCCACCAATCCATGCTCCAGATGCGCTTGATGCGCCATCCGCGGGATTCGAGGTATTTCTGGCGGTGATAGTCGCGCTCTCTTGCGGAGCGGGAGATGCTGTAGAGCTTGCCGTCGCACTCGATGCCGAGCACGTACTTGCCGCCCTTCCGGACCGCGATGTCGATGCGGTAGCCGCCGATACCGACCTGCGTGTCAATCTCATAGCCCTTGGCACGAAGCGCATCGGCAACCTTCTGGGAGAACGCGGTCTCCACCGCTGCCGGCATGATGCCGTAGGTCTCGCCGAAGGAGTGCAGAATCTGCTCGGTCAGCGCATTGTCACCGTCGCTGACTGCAAAGGCGTACTCCAGATAGCGCTTGAGAATGACCGGTCCCTCGTTCTTCGCGTCATCCAGCGACAGCTCGTTCGGACGGAAGGAGGTGACGATGTGAATCTTCTTGCGCGCGCGGCTGATGGCAACATTCAGGCGGTTTTCGCCGCCCTTCTGGTTGAGCCAGCCGAAATTGTGCATCAGCCTGCCACTGGAATTTTTGGCGTAGCCGATGGAGAACATGATGACGTCGCGCTCATCCCCCTGAACGCTTTCAATGTTCTTGACGAACAGACCGGTGTCCTCGCCGTTGTCCTTGCGGCTCATTTCGGAACGGATCGCCGCGCCAAACGCCGGGTCGCGGAGCGACTCTTCGTCAATGGCATCGTAAATCATATCCCGCTGCGAAGCGTTGAAGGAGATGATACCGATTGTCTCGTTGTGCTGGCGGGTTGCAAAGAACTCCTTAATCAGCGCCACGACCTGCTCTGCTTCCTTGCGGTTGGCGCGCGAAGTCCAGGTTGCGCCCTGCACCAGGTGTACCTCAATCGGCGGCTTTTCCGGCTTGTCGGTGTTCGGTGCGACAAACAGCCTGCCCTTGTAGAAGGCGTAGTTGGAGAAGTCAATCAGTTCCTCGTAGTGCGAGCGGTAGTGCGTGTTCAGCAGAATGTCGGGGTAGCGGAACCGGGCAAGGTCCAGAAGGCTTTCCTCTTCCAGTGCTGCCGAAACTTCGGCATCCTCGTCCAGAAGCTCTTCGTTCAACTCAATCCGACCGTCACCGAGACTGGAGGGACGCAGCTGCTTGTGGTCGCCCGCAATGACAACCTTTTTCGCGCGGATGATGGAGGGGATGCTCTTTTCCACATAAAGCTGGGATGCTTCGTCGAAAATCAGCAAGTCAAACAGCCCGTTCTGCTGCGGCAGGACCTCGGAGACCGTTTCCGGCGTCATCAGCCAGACCTTAATGCCCTTGAACAGCTCAAAATCGAACTTCTGCACGAATTTTGCCACGCTGGGACGGCGGCGGCTCTCGATTGCCCGGTTGATTTCGCCCTTGCGCTTGGAGGTGGTGATATACCGCAGATCGTTTGCCAGCACGCCGGAGATATGCTGCCGGGTCAGCTGCATCTTTTCGTCAATCTGCTTTTCCATGCCGGCGATGATCTTTTCAAACGACGCCACCTGCGGCAGCAGCGTACGGTTTTCCATTTCAAAGCGCTGGATATGCTCGAAAAGGATGGTGTTGTACAGCTCATCGTTCCATTCGCTCACGGTGCCGCCGCAGATTTTGTGAATCTTTTTCAGTGCCGCGAGATAGGTGTTTTCGTGCTCGGTCAGCGACATGACCACCGGCTTGAGGTTCGCGTAGCCGTCGGTAAATTCGTTCAGGCTTTGCTTGACTGCCTCCGGCTGCTCCATCATCAGGCGCAGCACGTAGGAGCCGCCCTTTTGGAAATAATCTTTGGTCGCCTGGGCGATGTCCTTGGACAGGCGGGACTTTGCCGTTTGCCGCTTGAGGAAGGAAAGATTGCGCCATTCGTCAATCTTCAGAATCATCTCGTCAATCGAATCCTTGAAGAGAATCAGATCGTAATTGGAAAGATCGTCGCGCATTTTGAGGAACCAGGGGTAGCGCTCAACGGTCAGCTGGTAGTGGTCCAGACTGCCGGTCAGCTGCGCGTTGGAGAACTTCTTGTGAATCTCCGCAACCTCGTCGTATTTCAGGCTCAGCAGCTCGTCGGTCATCAGCCCGCGGATGGTGCGGTAGGTCTTGATCTGATCGTGGTTCTGCAGGTTGATCCGGCGGCTTTCCATATAGAGCCGGTAAGGCTCAACGCCGAACGCGCCGGGGGTGTACAGCTTTTCGGCAATGGTCTCCAGAGTGGCAACGTTTGCGTCAATTTCCCGGGAGATCGGGGCAAGGTCGGGCGCGGAAATCGGCACGCTGGGGTCGGTGCTGTAGAGCAGGCGCTCCAGCTGACCGTAGAAGAGATTCTTATTGGTCGCGTCATCCAGCATGATGGCGTAGCGCGACAGATTTCCGAGACGGGAATAGACCACATCCAGCGCGGTCTTCTTTTCGGAGACCATCAGCACGGTGCGCCCGTCGTTGATAAACTGCGTAATCAGGCTGGTAATGGTTTGGGATTTACCGGTGCCGGGAGGACCCTCGATGACCAGCTCATCCTGGTTTTCGGCAGAGTAGAGCACCGCCTCCTGCGCGCTGTTGAGCGGGTTGATATAGACCAGTGAGGATTCGCTGATGGAAAGCGGCTTATCCGGCGTGTTCAACTCTTCCACGGCGGTGTCGTCCGAATAGAAATCGGTCCCGCCGTAATCGGAAATCAGGTCGGTGACCAGGCTGTTGACCAAACCCTTTTCGAGAATTTCGTCAAAGTCGCGCTGAATGGAATTGGAGTAGGCAGGGAAGCGCCCGATGACGATGTTCGGGACGATTTTCAGCGTGCCCTTGGTGTAATGCGGGAAGCTCTCGCCAACGTATTCGGTAAACTTTTTCAGTCGCTCGGGGTTGCCCTTTTCAATGCGGATGTCGTTCTCGGCGTAGAAGGCGAGCAGCGTATCCAGGAAGGTTTCTGGCTCCGCTTCTTCCAGCGAGCAATCGGGCAGCGCCGTGTCCAGATTGTTGAACTTGTCGTGCGCCAGAATCAGCGTGGAGTTATAGAGGATGTCGCGCGTGGGGTCGGCGCTGACCGTGATGTTTGCCGTGGAGCGGTCAAGCGTGACCGGGAAGAGGCAGAGCGGCGCACGGATGCCGAACTCGCCGCCGACCAGGCAGCCCTGGACAAACGGATAGCCGACGTACAGGTCGTTCTGACCCTTGTCGCGCTGGTCGCGGACCGTCTCACGCATCAGCCCGACCAGGTTGCGGTAGCGTTCGCGCGCAGGGTCATTGCGCGGCAGGTCCTGGTCGGTGACATCGGCAATGGTCAGGGGAGTGGAGGCGCGGAACAGAATGTCCAGCGGGTCATACCGCCCTGCCGGGTCGAAGATGTCAACCGCGTATTTTGGGGAAAGACGCGGCAAAAAGAGCATCCGGTTGTTCCGCGTGATGCTGATCAGCTTTTTGGAGAGCTCGCGCAGGGTTGCCATTGTGGTGTCGCTGACATCCTGCTTCTGCTCGTCGCGCAGAATGACCTCCAGAAATTTTTCGGCGTATTTTTCAACAAAGGCGGGACCGATGCCTGGGATGCTGTAAAAATCGGTCGGCTTTTTCGGCATGAGGCGAAGCATCTCGTCGATGGATTCGTCGCCGCAGATCACCGGTGTGTGTCCGGTCTGCGCTTTTTCCTGCTCCTTCAACGCCGCCCGGAGTGCCAGGAGGTCCGCACGCAAATCGGTTCCCGTCTGGGTGGTTTTGATCTCTTCCATGAGCGTCCTTCTTTCTGTTGCAAAATGGATGGTTATTTTTAGTATAGCATATTTTTTCGCATCCGTCAAGCGCTTTTTTACAATTTTGGGCAGATTCTTTTCTCTTTTCGGTGCAGGCGCGGGCGCCCGGCGGGGGAGGCTGTCGAACGGGCGGGAAGGCGGTCGGAGCCTGTCGGTGCGACACTCCTGCGACATGCAGTGCGACATTTCGGTGCGACAGTTGACCGAACCCCCAAAATAGTGAAAAAACTGAAAAAAATCAAAAGAAATTTTCGAAAACCCCTTGCATAATCCGGAAAAATATAATATAATATAAGAGCACGGTGGTGCAAAGTGGTGCGGAATGGGGCGAAATGGTGGAAATTCCACGATGGCGCACCGACCGGACCGAATCTGACCCGAAAGGAGGACCCTCGAAATGCTGGGTGGAGAGTACAGACACGCACTGGACCAGAAAAACCGAATCTTTACCCCTGCCAAGCTGCGCGATGAGCTGGGGACGTCCTTCGTTGTGGTCAAAGCCATTCGCGACAAATGCCTGAAGGTCTTCTCGCAGGCAGGCTGGGAGGCTTACATCGCTCCTCTGCGGGAGCAGAACCGCAAGCTGCAGGAGCAGGTGCTTCGCTTTCTCAACTCCACAAGTGCACAGGTCACGCCGGACGCGCAGGGGAGAATCCTCCTGACGCAGGAACTGGTTGACTATGCAGAAATCGAAAAAAATGCGGTGGTTGTCGGCTGCGGCGACTATGCGGAAATCTGGTCCGAAGAAAATTATGAGAAGATGAAGAACGAGACCGACATGGCAGAGATTCTGCGCCAGTTGGAGGAACTCGGACTGTAACGGCTGGTGACAGCGGAAGGGAGCCAATGATTTATGGAAGAACAATTCCGGTTTTCCCATAAGCCGGTGCTCTTTGAAGCCTGCATGGAGGCGCTTGCAATCCGTCCGGACGGAATTTATGTGGACGGAACAGCCGGCGGCGGAAACCACAGCTTTGGCATTGCGTCAAGGCTGGGGGAGGGCGGCAGGCTGATCGCGATCGATCAGGACGAAGACGCCATCCGCGCGGCGGGAGAAAAGCTTGCCCCATTTGGCGACCGGGTGACGGTCGTGCGAAGCAATTTCAGACAGGTTGCCGATGTTTGCCGGATGCTGGGCGTTGAGAAGATCGACGGCCTGCTTCTGGACCTCGGCGTTTCCTCTTATCAGCTCGATACTGCAGAACGCGGATTTTCCTATCAGGCGGATGCACCGCTTGATATGCGGATGGATTCGCGAAATTCCCTGACCGCTTACGATGTGGTCAATACCTACACGGAACAACAGCTTCGCCGGATCCTTTTCGACTACGGAGAAGAACGCTTCTCCGGACGGATTGCCTCCGCTATCCTGCGGCACCGGGAACGGGCGCCGATTCAGACCACAGGGGAACTGGTCGGAATTATAAAGGAAGCAATTCCTGCGGGCGCGCGGGATGGCGGGCACCATCCGGCAAAACGAACCTTTCAGGCAATTCGCATTGAAGTGAACGCGGAACTCGATGTCATCGAGCCGGCTATTCGCTCGGCGGTTGCCATGCTGAACCCCGGCGGGCGAGCCGCCGTAATTACCTTTCACTCCCTGGAGGACCGCATCGTCAAGCAAACCTTTGCGGATCTTGCCACGGGGTGTACATGTCCCAAAACGCTGCCGGTCTGCGTTTGCGGCAGGAAGCCGGTTGTCCGGTTGGTCAACCGGAAGCCGATTTTGCCGGACGAGACCGAGCTTGCGGAAAACCCGCGTTCGCGGAGTGCCAAGCTCCGGGTGGCGGAAAAGCTGTAATACTTTATTAAATAGGAAGATAAGGAGGTACCGAAATGCAGGAAACAGGATTGACGGAACGGACGGAAGAGACACTGAGCGAGGCTTGTATCGGCGCGGTGACCTCCCGGTTTGCCGCCCGCGGACTTGCCGAAACGGCAAGACGGGAAGCGGAAGAGCAGCAGGAGCGCGAACGCCTGACACGCGGACAAGCCCCGATTGCTTACCGGATGTCCGATGCCGAGAACGGCGCGGATGCCTACCGCTCGGGCGACGTGATGACCGAGGATGACCTGCTGCGTTACGCGGGTGAGAACCGCGCAATGCGGGTGGACGGAAAGGATTTCTCCGCTGACACAGCCGGGGTTTACGAGACCTCGGAGGCGCACGCGCTGGAACCTGCCGTGAAGAAACCGACCGCGCTGGATACCGTGCGGCAGACCGGCGAAACCCTGAAAAAGCTGCCTGCGCAGACGGTTGAGACGGTCAAAAAGCGATACCTTTTGTGGTTTGATCCGCGCAAGGGCTCAACGGAGAACGAAAAGCGCAGATTCCCGCTGTCGGCATTTGCCGCAGTTGCGGCGGTCGCAATCTCCATGATGCTCATCGTTGCCGGCTCGCTGATGGTGATCGGTGCCGAAACGCAGATCAGCCGCCTGAACAAGCAGATTACGAATCTGCACGAAGAAATTGCCGATCTGAAATCCGACCTCGAATCGTCGGTCGATCTGGTGGAAATCCGCCGCATCGCAACCGAGGAATACGGTATGGTCGGCGAGGAATATCTGAAGATGGATTATATCGTGCTTGACCGCGACGAGATTGCCGAGGTCAAGGGGGAGCGGCGCAAGGACGGCATCGGTCTGGCGGGACTTTTGAGTGCAATCGGCAGAAAATGATCGGAAAACAGTCATAACGCATCAGCTTTGTCCATACACTATACCGTCGGCGGACAAAGACGAACCCTCTCCGCCATCGGCCGGAAAGGGGGAGTTGCATGAAGCACAAACGAAACGGCGTCGATGCACCGGCTGACGGGCTGACGGTCCGCCGCGCGGGCATTCTGGCAATTACGGTAACGGCGCTGTTTGCGGTGCTGCTCATTCGGATTCTGGTTTTGCAGACCGTAGAATACGACCGCTACCAGCAAAAAGTGATCGACCAGATCACCACGCAGACCGAGGTCACCGCCAATCGCGGCACCATTTACGACCGCAACGGCGTGGCGCTGGCGACCAACATCACAACCTACCGGATCTTCGTTTCCCCCAAGTCGATTTCCGACGCGCAGAGCGAGATGGACCGCAACGGAGAGAAGATCGATCTGAACGATATGATTGCGGAAAAACTTTCCGGGCTTCTGGGCGTGACGAAGGATTTCGTTCTGCAGGAGACCGGCAAGGTCCGCTATCTGGACCGGACCATCAAGCGCAATGTCAGCGAAGAGGTTGCCGACAGCGTGCGTGCCTTCATCAAAGAAAAAGGCTTGCAGCGCATGATTTACCTGCAGCCGACCTCCACCCGCTACTATCCGCGCGAGACGCTTGCTTCACATGTCCTCGGCTTTACGGGGAGCGACGGAACGGGGCTGTACGGTCTGGAATACTCCTACAATCAGTTGCTTGCCGGCACGAACGGGCGCATCGTCACCGCCCGGGACGCGCGCGGCAACGAAATGCCTTACGAATATGAGGAATACATCGAAGCGAAGGACGGCTACGACCTGACCACCACGCTGGATGCCTATGTGCAGGCAGCGCTGGAGCAGCAGCTGGAGAATGCCTACACCGCGTCCGGCGGCAAAAACCGCGCTGCGGGCATTGTGATGGATGTCAACACAGGCGCAATCCTTGGCATGGCGGTGTATCCGTATTTTAATCTGAACGACCCCTGGACGCTGGATGAGCAGTCGGAGGAAAAGCTCTCCGAATGCGAGTGCGCGCCCGGAACCGAGGAACACGAGAAATACCGGCAGGAACTTCTGCTGCGGATGTGGTCGAACAAAGCGCTGACCGAATCCTACATCCCCGGCTCGACCTTCAAGGTCATTACCGCCTCGATGGTGCTGGAGGAGGATGTGGTCAAAACGACCGACAGCTTCAACTGCCCCGGCTACAAAGAGGTCCTCGGGCACAAAATTCACTGCCACAAGACAACCGGACACGGCGCGCTGACCTTTGCACAGGGCATTCAGCAATCCTGCAACCCGGTGCTGATGAGCGTTGGGCTGAAGCTCGGCGCCGACAAATTCTACAATTACCTCACGTCCTTCGGATACCGCGAAAAAACCGGTATCGACCTGCCCGGCGAGGGAACGAGTGTTGTAGCGGCTCAGGATTCCTTTACGGACCTGGACCTTGCGATCTACTCTTTCGGGCAGAACTTCAATGTGACGCTGATCCAGCAGATCACCGCAATCTCTGCGGTGGCAAACGGCGGGTATCTCGTCACGCCGCACCTGCTCTCCTCGGTGACCGACGGAGAGGGGAACGTGATTCGCTCCTTTGACACGAATGTCCGCCGCCAGGGGGTCAGTGCCGGTGTCTGCAAGACCGTTTCGCAGATTCTGGAGGAGGGCGTTTCCGGCAACGGCGGCGCAAAAAATGCTTATGTGGCGGGTTATCGTATTGCTGCAAAGACCGGTACTTCCGAAAAGAAGGACGCCGGGGCAAAGGGAAAATACGTCTGCTCGACGGTTGCCTATGCACCGGCAGAGAATCCGCGGTACGCGGTGATCATCATTGTGGATGAGCCAAGCAAGGGTCTGCTGTACGGCAGCACCGTTGCGGCACCCTATGTGGCAAATGTGATGGAGGTCATTCTCCCGTATCTCGGCGTAGAGGCGATTTATTCGGAGGAAGAGCTGGCGCACAAGGTGGTGGAAGCCCCCCGCGTGCTCGGCTGGACCGGCACCTATGCGCAGAAGCGCTACGGCGAGAAATTCCGCATTGACATCATCGGCGATGAGGACGGCGTAATCGTTGGGCAGTATCCCGAGCCCGGCACTGCGATGGAGCAGGAAACAGCGCGGCTGGTACTTTACACCGGCAAGAAGGCTTCCGATGTGGAGCCGGAAACGGTTGTGGTGCCCGATCTGACCGACATGACGGCTCTGGCTGCTGCCGGAAAGCTCCGGGAGCTTGGCTTGAATGTCCGCATTAAGGGAACGAAGTATTACACCTCCGGTTCGAATGCGACTGTGATTTCGCAATCCGTCGAAAAGGGGACCGTGGTCCCGCGCGGCACCGTTATCGAAATCCGCTTCTACTCTCTCGAGGACGAAGACGGCGGCGGGTTGTAGGTGGGGGAAGACCTTGGGGCGCTGCCCCAAGCCCCGCTTAGGACCTTCTTGGAATGAAGGGAAAACTGGATTGCGAGCAATTCAGTTTCTAAGAACCCCAAGAACTTTCACTGAGAAGAATTTCAGAAGTGCGGGGAAACTCCAAAGGTTTCCGGATGTGAAAAGACGGTATTTCATGATTCGGAGGATGACCGTGGAGCTTGGCGAATTATGTCGCGCGGCGGCGCTGGAATGTCCCGGGGAGGCTGCCGGGCAGGAGATTTCCGCTCTTGCAATGGATTCGGGACGCGTGACACCGGGGAGCCTGTTCATCTGTATCAAAGGGCTGCACACCGACGGGCACCGCTTCATCAGGGAAGCGGTTGCAAAGGGCGCTGTTGCGGTGCTCTGCGAGACCGGGCGGGGACCTGCACCTGTCACAACGCTTTATTCGGACAACACGAGGCGCGCCTGTGCGCGGTTATACAACGCATTCTGGGGAAACCCTGTGGCGAGCCTGCATTTTATCGGCGTGACCGGAACCAACGGCAAAACGACCGTCACGCACATGCTCCGGGCAATTCTCGAAGCATCCTTATACCGCACGGGGCTGATCGGAACCGTGGGCTGCGAATCGGCTGGCAGGCATCTTGCCCCGCTGGAGCGCGCTCCGCTTTCCAACATGACCACCCCGGACCCGCCGGACCTTTACCGGATGCTCCGGGAAATGGCAGACGACGGGGTCGAATATGTCCTGATGGAGGTCACCTCCCATGCACTGGCGCTTGGGAAGCTGGACCCAATCCGCTTCCGGGCGGGTATCTTTACCAATCTGACCCCCGAGCATCTGGATTTCCACGGAACGATGGAATCCTACGCCGGGGCAAAGGCAGAACTGTTTCGCCGCTCGGAGCTGTCGGTCATCAACACTGATTCTCCCTACGGGGACAGCATGCGGGCTGCGGCAGCAGGCAGAAGTGTCAGCTGCAGTGCCGTTGGCAGAACTGCCGATTACCGCGCCGAAAATCTGCATCTCGGCTCGGTGCGCGGGGTGGAATATGAACTCCGCTCCGGCAACATGAGAATGAAAATTTCCTGCCCGATTCCGGGCGGCTTTACCGTTATGAACTCCATGCAGGCGGCTGCCTGCGCGCTCGAACTGGGCATCGGTCCATCCTCCATTCAGGATGCGCTTGCATCCATGACCGGTGTGCGGGGGAGAATGGAGCGTGTCCGGTTGGGTGTGGGCGCAGACTTCAGCGTATTGATTGACTACGCGCACACGCCGGACGCATTGGAAAAGCTGCTGCGCACGGCGCGCGATTCCTCCGGGGACGGACAGCGGGTTGTTCTGCTGTTCGGCTGCGGAGGGGATCGCGATAAGAGCAAACGGGCAATGATGGGCAGCGTGGCGGAGCTTTACGCCGACCGCGTGATTGTGACCTCCGACAACAGCCGGAGCGAGGACCCCGAGGCGATTATCGCCGACATCCTCTCCGGCATGCGGAAGGGGACGGCAGAGGTCATTCCCGACCGTGCCGAAGCAATCCGGCAGGCGATTCTGACCGCGCAGCCGCGTGACCTGATCCTGCTTGCGGGAAAGGGACACGAGGAATACGAAATCGACCGAACAGGCAGGCACCGGTTTTCCGAGCGGGAAATCGTGCTTGCCGCCAACGAAGAGAGAAACCGCCGGGGCACATCCGGCAGACCATAGCAAAATCCCGCTACTTGCGGACGGGAAGGTTGTGAGACAGTGAAAATCCGATTCAGTATGGGCGCAATCAGCGCCGGAACATTTGCCGAAATGTGCGGCGGGACCCTGCGCGACGGCAGGGGTGCCAATCTCCGGATTCGCTATATTTGTACAGACTCCAGAGAAGCCTACGACGAGACTGTTTTTACGGCGCTGCGCGGCGACCGGCAGGACGGTCACGATCATATCGCGGGCGCCATTGCCAACGGCTGCAGATGCGTGCTCTGCGAGCACAGCTGCGATGCCATCGAGCAGGCGGGCGCGGCTGCGGTGGTGGTCAACAACACCGAGCTGGCACTGTCCTATTTTGCAAACGCATGCCGGCATGCGCTGACCTGCCACACCGTGGCGGTGACCGGCAGTGTCGGAAAGACCACAACAAAGGATATGCTGTATTCGGTCCTGTCCGTGGCGCATAAGACCTACAGAACCCCGGGCAATCACAACAGCCTGATCGGAATGCCGCTGTCGGTCAGCGAGATTCCGGCTGACACCGCATGGGCGGTGCTGGAGATGGGCATGAGCGCCTTCGGAGAGGTTGAGCGGCTGTCGGTTGCGGCAGAGCCTGATCTCGCAATTATTACCAACATCGGCACGGCGCACATGGAAGCGCTCGGTTCGCGGGAAAATATCTGTCGGGCAAAGCTTGAGGTGCTGTGCGGACTGCGCACGGGCGGCACGCTTTTGCTCAACGGAGACGAACCGCTCCTGCGCGGCATCGGCGGCACCGGCTACAAAACCGTTTACGTTTCGCTGGAGAATGCGAAGGCGGATTACCAGGCGCGGAACATCCGCGTGGAGGAATCGCGCACGCTGTTCGACCTGGTTTGGGCGGGCGGCGAGGAACGCGACCTGTCTGTCGGCGTGATGGGAAAGCACAATGTTTATGCGGCGCTGTTTGCGTTTGCGGTCGGCATCATGAGCGGCATGACGCCCGACGAGGTTCGCGAAGGGCTGGAACGCTTTCAGCCGGAGGGCTTGCGGCAGAGAATGACCGACATCGGAACCCTGACCCTGATTGAGGACTGCTACAATGCCTCGCCGGAATCGATGAACGCCTCGGTTGAGGTCCTGCGGGATTTCTGCCGGCAGACCGGCAGACGCAGCGTTGCGGTGCTGGGCGACATGCTGGAGCTTGGCGGACAAAGCCCTGCGCTGCACCGCCGGGTCGGCGCGCATCTGGCATACCTTGGCGTGGAGCAGCTGATTACGGTCGGACCGATGAGTCTGCAGATTGCGGTCGGTGCGCAGCAGATGGGCATGGACCCCGCAGCAATCAGCAGCTTTTACGAATGGAATGACATCACCCCTGTGGTGGAAAAACTGAAGGAAATCCTCTTTGACGGCGATGTGGTGCTCTTCAAAGCGAGCCGCGCGGTGGGGGAGGAACGGATTATCGAAGCGCTGAAACGTGCGGCGGTGTCCGTAGAGTAAGATGGCCAACAGCGCTTCCGTTTATACGGAAGCGGAACGATAAGCAACCGGAGTAAAGACAAAGCAATGAAAGAATTCAGCATCACATTCGCGATCGGCACCGCGGCGGTGTTCGCGCTGACGGTGGCTGCGGAGCGGATCCTCATTCCGATCCTGCGCAGCCACAAGCTGGGTCAGAAGATTCTTGACATCGGACCCCGCTGGCACAAATCCAAGGAAGGGACTCCCATCATGGGCGGGCTAGGCTTCATCCTTGCCGCACTTGTTGTTATGGCGGTCTTTTTCGTCGTGCGCGGGATTCAGGGGCGCGGCGCGGATTATATTCCGCTGGCGCTGACACTGGGTCTGGCGGTCGGAAACGGTGCAATCGGCTTTGTCGACGACTATTGCAAACTGGTCAAAAAGCAGAACGAGGGGCTGACCTGGAAACAGAAGCTGTTTCTGCAGCTTGCGCTGGCAACGGCATATGTGGTGGTGATGGCTTATACCGGCAATCTTTCCACCTCGGTCAACCTGCCCTTTACCGACCGGACTCTGTATCTCGGCTGGGGCGTTTATCCGCTCTCGGTCATCATCCTTGCGGGCGTGACCAACGGCGGCAACATCACCGACGGCGTGGACGGTCTGGCATCGGGGGTCACCTTTGTCATCGGCGGTTTCTTCGCGGTCTGGGCGTTCTCCATGCAGAGCGAGCAGGTCGGCGCGGTTGGGGCAATCCTCATCGGTGCGTCCCTTGGGTTCTTAGTCTACAATTTCCACCCTGCAAAGGTCTTCATGGGGGACACCGGCTCGCTGTTCTTCGGCTCGCTGGTCATCGGAACCGCATTCATGATGCGGGAGCCGATTGTGGGGCTGATTGTGGCGGCGGTGTTCATTCTGGAGATGCTTTCGAGCCTGTTGCAGGTGGTGTATTTCCGTCTGACGCACGGCAAGCGGCTGTTCAAAATGGCACCGGTTCATCACCACTTCGAGCAGTGCGGATGGGGAGAGAACCGCATCGTGCTGACCTTCTCCCTGACCGAAGCGCTGTTCTGTGTCCTTGCCTGGTTTGCCCTGCACTAATATTCGAAAGGACCGAAACCGCATGGGAGGCTCCGGGCGGGGGCTGAGGCAGCGCCCCGGGCGTTCCCGGTGCGATCTGAGCGGGGGTGTGCTGGTTTATGAATGAAGAAAAACGGGTGGCGGTCCGTTCCTCCCTTCCTGCGGTGAGCGGCGGGGAGGAGGATGCGCCTCTCTCTGTAAAAGGAAGTCCGGATATTCCGATGCTGCTTCTGACCGTCATCCTGGTCCTGTTCGGCTGCGTGATGGTCTACAGCGCGTCGGCGGTTTATGCCGAGCAGTATCACCATGACAGCACCTATTTCATCGTCCGGCATCTCATTTTCGCGCTGATCGGCGCGGGCGCCATGTTCCTGATCATCCGGTTCTGCACGCCGGTGTTCTGGCAGGATTTTGCCGTGATTCTGTTCGGCATTTCGATTCTGTTGCTTCTGGCGGTGCTGGTCATCGGCGACGACCTCGGCAGCGGCGCCAAGCGGTGGCTGAACTTCGGTTTCATCACGCTGCAGCCTTCCGAGATTGCCAAGCTGGCGCTGGTCATGATGCTGGCAAAATATATGACGAAATACAGCGAGAAGGTCCGCTCCGAATATCGCTTCGGCGGCAGTTTTGTCTACGGAGTGGTCTATCCCGGCATGATGATTGCCGTAATTGCCGGTCTGATTGCGCTGGAGCATCACATTTCCGGGCTGATGATTGTCGGCATGCTGGGAATCTCGGTCATGTTTTTGGGCGGGACCAAGGTGAAATGGATTGCGGCAATCGGCGGACTGGTGGTTTGCGCCGGGTGTCTGCTGGTGCTGGTGTCCTCGTATGCGCAGTCGCGCGTGGATACCTGGCTGCACATCGACCAGGCAGACCCGCTGGGCGAGGCTTGGCAGACGCTGCAGGGGCTGATGGCAATCGGCTCGGGCGGTCTGTTCGGAACAGGGCTTGGGAACAGCCAGCAGAAATTCGGCTATGTCTCCCAGCCGCAGAACGACTTTATTTTTACCATTGTCTGTGAGGAGCTCGGTTTCTTCGGTGCGTTTCTGGTGGTGGCGCTGTTTGCCATGTTCGTCTGGCGCGGCTTTTACATCGCGCGGCATACCACCGATGCCTTCTCGGCGCTGGTGGTCTACGGGCTTACCTTCAAGGTCGGGCTGCAGGTGGTGCTGAACATTGCCGTTGTCACCAACTCCATGCCGAACACGGGAATCTCCCTGCCGTTTTTCAGCTACGGGGGAACCTCGCTGGTGCTGCAGATGATTGAGGTTGCGATTATCCTTTCCATCTCCCGGTACGCAACGCACCGGAAGATCTGACCCGGTTGCCGTCCAACCTACGAGACAGGTCTTAAAGGAGGCTCACATGAAGGTACTGCTGACCGGCGGCGGAACGGCGGGGCATATCAACCCGGCGCTCGCCATTGCCGATATGATCCGGCGGAATGCGCCCGGCTCCGAGATTGCCTTTGTCGGCATCCGGGGCGGGAAAGAGGAGGACCTTGTTCCGCGGGAAGGGTACCGGCTGTACTATGTCAAATCGAAGGGGATTCAGCGATCCTGCCGCCCGCGCGCCATGCTCTCCAACGTGCATGCGCTCTGGCTGGCTGCGGCATCTCCTTATTACAAATCCACGCGGTCGATTCTGGACGACTTTCAACCGGACATCGTAATCGGGACCGGCGGCTATGCCTGCTGGCCCATCATGGCGGCAGCCGCAAGGCGGGGCATTCCGACCGCGCTGCACGAATCCAACG
>OIGD01002317.1_pt1 | contig 15103 bp, 8 predicted proteins | sample 1582211 | NCBI WGS metagenome assembly OIGD01 (sample SAMN04414078, study PRJEB24778) | human gut metagenome | material: faecal | host: Homo sapiens
AAGAGGAGTAAGGGATGGTAGTTTTGGTGACCGGCGGCTCGCGCGGGATTGGCGAGCGCTGCGTGCGGGATTTCTGCGCGCGGGGAGAGCAGGTATATTTCTTTTATCATGCGACGGGCGCAGCGCGCATTGCTGCGCTGGAAGGCGAGACCGGCGCGCGGGGCTTGCGCGTTGACGTTGCGGACCGTGCGGCTGTGCGTGCGGGGATTGACCGCGTGATTGCGGAGGCCGGGAGGCTGGATGTGCTGGTCAACAACGCCGGGGTGGCGCAGATCGGACTGTTTACCGACATGACGGAGGACGAATACACGGCGCTGCGCGGGGTGAATCTCGACGGTGCGGTCTTTTGCGCGCAGCGGGCAGCGGAGCAGATGGTGAAGCAGCACAGCGGGCGGATTGTCAACATCGGCTCGATGTGGGGCAAGACCGGTGCCTCCTGCGAGGTGGCGTATTCGGCATCCAAAGCGGGGGTACGCGGTCTGACGATGGCGCTGGCGAAGGAACTGGGACCTTCCGGCATTACGGTGAACTGTGTGGAGCCGGGGGTGATTGACACCGACATGAACCGGTCGCTGGATGCGGATGCGCGGGCTGCGCTTTGCGACGAAACGCCGCTTTGTCGGCTGGGGACACCTGCAGACGTTTCGGCTGCGGTGCTGTTCTTTGCGTCGGCTGCGGCAGACTTCATCACCGGGCAGATTCTCGGGGTGGACGGGGGATTTGCGGTATGAGGCGCAGGCACCGGTGTGTGCCGGTGGCGGTCTGTCTTGTGTTGGCTGTATTATTGGCTGGCGGGGGTATCCTATTATCGGTGCGCGGAGACTGGCGGTACCGGGTTCTCTACACGCTGGTGCCGGTACAGGCGCAGGTTCTGGAGGCGGTGGAGCCGGACTGGGCATCTCAGGAATGGGAGGTTACCGCGCTTGTTTCGGACGGGCGGGTGACGGTAGAGGACACGCTTCTGTTGATCAATCAGGCGCATCCGCTGGAAGATGGGTACGAGCCGGAGGTTGTTTCGCTCGGGGACTGGCGCATGACGGCTGCAACGCGGACGGCGTTTGAGGCGTTACGCGCGCGGGTGGAGTGCGAGACGGGGGAGCGGCTATTGATTCGGAGTGCATACCGGAGTTGGGACGAGCAGCAGGCAGAGCTGGCACAGGGTGGCGAGGCGGTTGCGGCGCAGCCCGGCGAGAGCGAGCACGAGGCAGGGATGGCTTTGGATGTTTGCGTGCGCGGGTTTGGCGGGCAGGCGTTTCTGAAGACGGCAGCCGGGCGGTTGGTGAACCGGACCTGTGCGGAGGAAGGGTTTGTGGTTCGGTATCCGCTTGGAAAGGCATCCGTGACGGGGTTTGCGTTTGAGCCTTGGCATTTGCGGTATGTTGGGCGGGTTCACGCGGAGGCGATGGCTGCCGGGCATTTGACGCTGGAGGAATACATTCTTGGCATGGTGCCTGGGCAATGGTACGCCCGCGGCGATGTGTTGATTCTGCGCAGTGCGGATTTGGCGATTCAGCTGCCCGCTTCCTTTATCCGTTGTACAATCTCTCCAGACGGCTGCGGGTACTGGATTTATACGGTTGAGGTAGAGTGAGGGAAAGACCTTGGAGGGAGAAGGGAGGACCCTTTCGTAGGGTCCTCCCTCTCCCTCCAAACCTTCCTCATCCTCCCCGAACTTTCCTCAGCCGGGGGTTGTATACAGTACTTCTGAACTTTCCATGCTACGTGAACAAAACGCGGTGCGCCGGGCGGGCGTAGCACAAACCCCGGCTGAGGAAAGTTTTTGTGGGATGGGGCGGTTCGGGAATTTGGAAAAAGAGCGGCTATCGCACTCGATGGGGGTGTGGTAGCCGCTCTTTTTGCCCGGAGGGCAAAAATTTGCTGGGTGGGGTGGGGGAGGTAGCAATTCTGTTGGTAGTGGGTGGTTGGGGCAATAAAAAATAACCGCCCACAGCTTTCACACCGAGCGGTTATTTTAGCTAATCGGAGGGGGAACCGTTGCCGGGTGTTCCTCACATCTATTTTATAGTATAACATGTTTTTTCTGTATTGTCAACTCTTTTTGCAAAAATAGCTTGACAAAAAGAGAAATTTTCTGTATAATAAGAATGTCACAGAAAAATGTGACCTTGGAAACACCGCGCAATGAAGCAGGTTTTGCTTGATTGCGACGACGCAAGGCGAAGGTGTTTGCGCTCTGCAGGCTTTGCGGGGTACAGGCGCTGCCTGCCGGTGGCGGTTACCTCCTCCTGAACCGGAGGACGTAAAAATTTCTTTTTCTTCCTCCGAAACTCGGAGGGAGGTGATAGCCGATGTACATTACGTTAGAAGAACTTCTTCTACTCGGTACATTTGTACTTGCAGTAATCAAGTTTGTAATCGACATCCGAAACAATAAAAAGAAATAACCGCCCATAGTGCCCAAACTCTTAGCGGTTATTTCAATCGACAGGAGGGGGTAACCGTCGCCGGTGTTTCCTCGTATCTATATTATAGCACATTTTTGAGATTTGTCAAGTCTTTTTGCAAAATTTTTGCGGGGGGACCGGCAGACCGAAAAAAGAGAGACCCCCGCAAGAGAGGTCTCCTTTTTCGGTTTATGCCAAACGGCATTACGCCATTGCGTTGATCTTTTTGGTGAACTGGCTCTTTTTATGAGCTGCGGCGTTCTTATGGATGATTCCGTAAGCAGCTGCCTGGTCGATCTTCTTCACCGCGACTTTGTACGCTGCCTGAGCTGCTTCCTTATCACTGGAAGCCACAGCTGCGTCAAACTTCTTGATCTCGGTCTTCAGTGCGGACGCATGCATTTTGTTCTGCAGGGTCTTGACCTTAATGACCTTGACTCTTTTCTTTGCGGATTTGATATTCGGCATCGATCTTTTACCTCCCCCTGTATTTTCCGCCCGGGCGGAATGGAATGGTATGCCTGAAAACGGCGCCTGAGAGGGTGCGCTCGGTTTTCATCCATATACCCTCATATTGTACCACACTTTTTTCCGGATTGCAAGGGCTTTTTCAAAAAAAATTCCTGATTTTTACGATTTTTTTCGAATTGTTGATTTTGACAAGAAGCAGGTACCGGGAGCGGAAAAAGTTGGGAAACCGGGAATTTTGTCGCCTCGCGTTGCTGCCGGGCTGCGATTTTTGCGCCCCATAATGTAAGAAGATAAAAATTTTTCGGGAAATTCTCGGAAAAGCCTTGACAAACCGGAGAAAATATGGTAAAATAGTAAACTGCATTATAATCGCCTGTACTATGCGCTCTTTTTGCGCTGCTCCCGAAAACCGGTTCGGCAGATTGCACAAAAGCGGCGCTTTGAAAGCAGCTGCTTTCGGCGGGCGAAGCGGGTGCCGGCATCTGTCGGCTGGCTGCCCGTGTTTCCTTCCGGGTTCAACCCGAATTTCTGAATGGAGTGATGGAATCAATGATCGAATTAAAAGAGCAGAGACTTGGTCAGAACGTCAGAAAGAGCTTTGCCAGATCCCGTTTCGACTATCCGCTGCCGAATCTGGTGGAGATCCAGACGAAGTCGTACAAGTGGTTTCTCGACGAGGGTCTGCGGGAGGTCCTGCAGGATGTCTCCCCGATCACCGACTATTCCGGCAATCTCGTAATCGAATTTATCGAATACTCCCTGGACACCGACAAACCGAAGTATCCGGTTGAGGAGTGCAAGGAGCGGGATGTCAACTACGCCGCGCCTCTGCGGGTCAAGGTCCGTCTGACCAACAAGACCACGGGCGAGGTGAAGGAGACCGAGACCTTTATGGGCGATTTTCCGCTGATGACCGAGACGGGTACCTTCGTGATCAACGGCGCAGAGCGTGTCATTGTTTCCCAGATCATCCGTTCCCCGGGCATGTACTACTCCTCGGAGATCGACAAGGCGGGCAAGAAGACCTACGCAACCACGGTCATCCCGTATCGCGGCGCATGGCTGGAATATGAGGTTGACGCAAACGGCGTGATGGCGGTCCGCATCGACAAGACGCGGAAGGTCCCGCTGACGATGTTCCTGCGCGCGCTGACTTTTGAGAGCGGCGAGACGCTGGAGACGCGGGAGCAGATTTACGAGAAGTTCGGCGAGGACGACAGACTTATGCTGACCTTCGAGCGGGACGAGAGCGAGGAGCTGGCGGCGGCAAACCGGTCGACCATCAGCGTGGAAGCAATCAAAGAGATTTACAAGAAGCTCCGTCCGGGCGAGCCGCCGATTGAGGAAGCGGCACGCACGCTGCTGCACAACTATTTCTTCGACCCCAAGCGCTATGACATTGCGGCTGTGGGGCGGTATAAATACAACAAAAAGATGGCAATCCACTCCCGCATTGCGAACCGCCGTGCAGGAGAGACGGTTGTCAGCCCGCTGACCGGCGAGGTGCTGGCAAACGAGGGTGACGTCATCGACCGCGACCTGGCGCTCTCGATCGAGCGTGCAGGCGTCAACGAGGTGACGATCCTTCTCGACAACGGCGACAAACTCAAGGTGCTGGGCAACAACACCCTGGAGCCTGTTTACGTGCTGGGCTACGACCTGACCGATTGCGGCGTGAAGGAAAAGGCGAGCATTCCGGTTCTGTGCGAGCTGAAAGAGCAGTTTGGCGACGATGCGGAGGGGCTGAAGGAAGAAGCGCGCCGCCGCATTGCGGACCTCTGCCCGAAGCATCTGACCTGCGAGGATATTTTCGCGTCGGTCAGCTATCTGATCGACCTGATGCACGATGTCGGAAACGTGGATGACATCGACCATCTGGGCAACCGCCGCATCCGCTCGGTCGGCGAGCAGCTGCAGAACCAGCTGCGCATCGGCTTTACGCGGATGGATAAAATCATCAAGGAGCGCATGACCACGCAGGACAACGAGAAGCTGACCGTGCAGGGGCTGATCAACATCCGTCCGGTGACAACGGCAATCCGCGAGTTCTTCGGGTCGAGCCAGCTGTCGCAGTTCATGGACCAGAACAACCCGCTGGCAGAGCTGTCGCACAAGCGCCGTCTGTCGGCTCTGGGTCCCGGCGGTCTGTCGCGTGACCGTGCATCGTTCGACGTCCGTGACGTCCACTATACGCAGTACGGCCGTATCTGCCCGATCGAATCTCCGGAAGGCCCGAACATCGGTCTGATTTCCTATCTGACAACCTACGCAAAAATTTCGGAATACGGCTTCATCGAGGCGCCCTACCGCCGTGTGGAGCATATCACCAACCCGGACGGCACCGTGACCAACCGCGTGACCGATGAGGTGGTGTACATGACCGCCGACACCGAGGACCACTATATTGTGGCGCAGGCGAACGAGCCGCTGGACGAAAACGGCTGCTTTGTCAACCCGAAGGTTGCAGGCCGTGACCGCACCGAGTTCGTGGAAGTTGACCCTGCAAGAGTCGACTTCATGGACGTTGCGCCGAAGATGCTGGTGTCGGTTGCGTCCGCAATGATTCCGTTCCTGGAAAACGACGATAACACCCGTGCGCTGATGGGTTCGAACATGCAGAAGCAGGCGGTGCCGCTGATGGTCAGCGATTCGCCGATTGTCGGTACCGGTATGGAATACAAGGCGGCGCTGGACTCCGGCGTTGTCGTGACCGCGCAGAGAGCCGGCGTTGTCGAGCGCGTGCAGGCGGACGAAATTCGCGTGCTGACCGACAACGGCATGAAGGACGTGTACCCGCTGATCAAGTTCAAGCGGACCAACCAGGGTACCTGCTACAACCAGCGCCCGATCGTCAAGAAGGGCGAGCGGGTTGAGGTCGGACAGGTTATTGCCGACGGTCCCGCGACCTACCATGGCGAGGTTTCGCTGGGGAAGAACGCGCTGATCGGTTTCATGACCTGGGAAGGTTACAACTACGAGGACGCGGTTCTGCTGAACGAAAAACTGGTGCGGGATGACGTGTATACGTCGCTCCACATCGAGGAATATACGCACGAAGCAAGAGATACCAAACTCGGACCGGAAGAAATCACGCGTGAAATTCCGAACGTCGGCGAGGACGCGCTGAAGGACCTGAATGCCGAAGGTATCGTCAAGAGAGGTACCGAGGTGCGCTCGGGCGACATTCTGGTCGGTAAGATCACGCCGAAGGGCGAGACCGAGCTGACGGCAGAGGAGCGGCTGCTGCGCGCAATCTTCGGCGAAAAGTCGAGAGAGGTGCGTGACACCTCGCTGCGCCTGGCACACGGTGAATCCGGCATTGTGGTGGACGTTCGCGTCTTCTCGCATGACGCCGGAGACGAACTGCCGGCTGGCGTGAACAAGGTTGTAAAGGTTTATATCGCACAGAAGAGAAAGATCTCCGTGGGCGATAAAATGGCAGGCCGTCACGGTAACAAGGGTGTCGTGTCGCGGATTCTGCCGCCGGAGGATATGCCGTTCCTGCCGGACGGAACGCCGCTGGACATCGTGCTGAACCCGCTGGGCGTGCCGTCGCGTATGAACATCGGGCAGGTGCTGGAGGTCCACCTCGGCATTGCCGCAAAGAAACTGGGCTGGAAGATCATGACGCCGGTCTTTGACGGTGCGCATGAGTCGGATATTCTGGAATGCCTGAAAATGGCGGGTCTGCAGCGTGACATCTTCCCGCTGGAGAATCCGGAGGGCAAGGCGCTGTTCGAATCGGTGAAGAACGAGGAGACCGGCGAGGAGACCCTGCGCGAGCTGACCGCCGAGGAGCGCGAGAACAAGGAGCTGCTGGACACCCTGCGTGCCGAAAAGCGGCTGAAGATTCTGGACGGCAAGACCGTCCTCTACGATGGCAGAACCGGCGAACCCTTCGACAACCCTGTCACGGTCGGTATCATGTACTACCTCAAGCTCCACCACCTGGTGGACGATAAGATCCATGCACGGTCGAACGGTCCGTACTCTCTGGTCACGCAGCAGCCTCTGGGCGGCAAGGCGCAGTTCGGCGGTCAGCGTTTCGGAGAAATGGAAGTCTGGGCGCTCGAGGCTTACGGTGCGGCTTACACGCTGCAGGAGCTGCTGACGGTCAAGTCTGACGATATTAACGGACGCCGCCGCGCTTACGAAGCGATTATCAAGGGTCAGAATATCCCGACGCCGGGAATTCCGGAATCCTTCAAGGTCCTGGTCAAGGAGCTGCAGTCGCTGGCGCTGGATGTGCGCGTGCAGGATAAGGACGGCAACGAGATCGATCTCTCCGAGCTTTGCGTGGAGGATGATCCGTATCCGATCAGCCGTGTGGATGCGTCCGCAATCGCCGAGGCGCTGAGCAAGTCGGGCGATGAGGATGAGCTGGAGGATTCGAACCAGATTCTGGACGAGAACGGCAATCCGATCGAGGACGAGACGGAGGAGGACGATGAGCTGTTTGCCAAGGAAGAAGACGAGGCATACGGCGATGAGTTCTTCGACGACGGCGACGGCGACGGAGCCGATGAGTAATTGTTTGCAGAGGGAGAATAACGGTGGAGAATAAGGATTTTTATTCGATCAAAATCGGTCTGGCATCCCCGGAGATGATTCGGGAGTGGTCTTACGGTGAAGTGACCAAGCCGGAAACCATCAACTACCGCACACTCAAAGCCGAGATCGGCGGTCTGTTCTGCGAGCGGATCTTCGGGCCGACCAAGGATGGCGCGTGCATGTGCGGAAAGTACAAGAATTCCCACAGCAAAGAGGTCATCAAGTGCGAGAAATGCGGCGTGGACGTGACCACCAAAAAGGTCCGCCGCGAGCGCATGGGGCACATTGAACTGGCATGCCCGGTGTCGCATATCTGGTATTTCAAGGCGGTCCCGTCGCGGATGGCGCTGGTGCTGGATATGTCGCCGAAGGCTCTGGAGCAGGTGCTGTATTTTGCCGAGAACGTGGTGCTGGATCCCGGCACCACGCCGCTGGAGCGCGGGATGGTGCTCAACGAGAAGACCCTGCGCGAGAATCAGGAGCTTTACGGTGAAGATGCCTTCCGCGTCGGCATGGGCGCAGAGTCGATCAAGGAACTGCTGCAGAGCATTGATGTGGCGGCAACCTGCGAGGAATTGAAGGAAGAGCTGAAAACCGCAACGGGGCAGAAAAAGACCCGCGTCATCAAGCGGCTGGAGGTCATGGAGGCGTTCCGCAAATCCGGCAACCATCTGGATTGGATGATCCTGGATGTGATTCCGGTTACGCCGCCGGACATCCGCCCGATGACCCAGCTGGACGGCGGACGGTTTGCGTCCTCCGACCTCAACGAGCTGTACCGTCGCGTCATCGCGCGGAACAACCGCCTGAAAAAGCTGATGGAAATCCGCACGCCGGAAATCGTGGTGCGGAACGAGAAGAGAATGCTGCAGGAAGCTGTTGACGCGCTGATCGACAACGGCAAGAGAGGAAAGCCGGTCACGGGCGCTTCGAACCGCTCGCTGAAGTCGCTCTCCGAGATGCTGCGCGGGAAGCAGGGACGGTTCCGTCAGAACCTGCTGGGGAAACGTGTGGACTACTCGGGACGTTCGGTTATCGTGGTCGGTCCGAACCTGAAGATTTATCAGTGCGGTCTGCCGAAGGAAATGGCAATCGAGCTGTTCAAGCCGTTCGTCATCAAGCGCCTGGTTGAAATGGGCAAGGCGACCAACGTCAAGGACGCACAGAAGAAGATCGACCGCGCCTACGACACAGCGAATGCCTGCGTGTGGGACGCGCTGGAAAACGTTATCAAGGAGCACCCGGTGCTTCTGAACCGTGCGCCGACGCTGCACCGTCTGTCGATTCAGGCGTTCGAGCCGATTCTGGTCGAGGGAAGAGCCATCAAGCTGCACCCGCTGGTCTGCCCGGCGTTCAACGCGGACTTCGACGGCGACCAGATGCCGGTTCACGTCCCGCTGTCTGCCGAGGCGCAGGCAGAGGCGCGGTTCCTGATGCTGTCGGCAAACAACCTGCTCAAGCCGATGGACGGTAAAGCCGTTACGGTCCCGTCGCAGGATATGATTCTGGGTGCATACTATCTGACCATGGACAAGGCGGGCGAGCCAGGCGAGCACGGCATCTACCGTGATTTCAACGAGGCAATGTGCGCTTACCAGAACGGCGACCTCGGTCTGCATGCGCCGATCCGCATCCGCGTGACGAAGGAATATGAGGGGCAGAAGAAGTCGGCTGTCATCGATGCAACGCTGGGTCGGCTGATTTACAACCAGGCAATTCCGCAGAACCTTGGTTTTGTCGACCGGTCGAAGCCGGAGAACGAGTTCAGGCTGGAGGTCGATTTCATCGTCAAGAAGAAGCAGCTGGGTCAGATCATCGACCGCTGCATCCGCTACAACGGGCCTGCGGTCTGCGCAGATATGCTGGACGCAATCAAGGCGATGGGCTACAAGTATTCGACGCGCGCATCCTTCTCGATTTCGGTCTATGATATGACCATCCCGAAGGAAAAATCCGCAATCATCGCCGAGGCGCAGAAGCAGGTGGACGTGCTCAACGAGTATTACCGCATGGGTCTGTTCTCGAACGAAGAGCGTTACAACGCGGTCATTCATCTGTGGGAGACGACGACCGGAAAAGTCACGGCAAAGCTGCAGGAGAGCTTCTCCCGCTACAACCCGATTAACATCATGTCCGATTCCGGCGCGCGCGGTTCCGTGGAGCAGATGCGCCAGCTGGCAGGTATGCGCGGACTGATGTTTGCAACGAACGGACGAACGATCGAAATTCCGATTAAGTCGAACTTCCGTGAAGGACTGAACATTCTGGAATATTTCATGGGCGCGAAAGGCTCGCGTAAGTCGCTGTCCGATACCGCGCTTCGTACTGCCGACTCGGGTTACCTGACGCGGCGTCTGGTTGACGTTTCGCAGGACGTGATTGTCCGCGAGGTCAAGTGCGACACCACCGACGGCGAGCTGATTACGGCGGTCACCGAGACGGACGGCAGCGTGCTGGAGCCGCTGGCGGACCGGATTACCGGCAGATTCACGATGGGACCGGTCGTCAACCCGGCAACGGGCGAGGTGATGATCGGGGACGACGTGATGATCACCGACGATATGGCAAAGCAGATCGACGAAGCCGGCATTACGGCGGTCAGCATCCGCACGGTCATTCATTGCCACGCACGCTACGGGATCTGTGCGCATTGCTACGGTGCCGACTTGGCGAACGGCAAGCTGGTCAATGTGGGTGAAGCGGTCGGTATCATTGCGGCGCAGTCGATCGGTGAACCGGGTACGCAGCTGACGATGAGAACTTTCCACTCCGGCGGTGTCGCAGGCTCCGATATTACGCAGGGTCTGCCTCGTGTCGAGGAGCTGTTTGAGGCGCGTCAGCCGAAGAAGCCGGCAATCATTTCCGAGATTAACGGTACGGCACGCATTACAACGGGCGAGAACTCGATTCACGTTGTCACGGTCACGCCCGATGCGGACCAGCCCGAAGGCGTGGTGCCGGAAGTGAAGGAATATACGATTCCTTACGGCACGAAGCTGGCAATCAAGAACGACCAGCATCTGGAGATCGGTCAGTCGATCACCGAAGGCAACAAGGCACCTGCCGACATCATGCGGATTCTGGGTCTGGATGCGGTTTACTCCTATCTGATTCGCGAAATCCAGAAGGTGTACCGGTCGCAGTCCTGTAACGTCAACGACAAGCACATTGAAATCATTGCGCGCCAGATGACGCGGAAGATGGTGGTGGAAGACGGCGGAGACACCGGCCTGTTGGTCGGCTCCCGTGTGGATGCAGGCGAGTTCGAGCGCGCGAATGACGCTGTCAAGGCGCGGATTGCGAATGGAGAAGAGGGCTTGCAGCTGGCAACCGGCAGCGTGATTCTGCTGGGTATCACAAAGGCGTCTCTGCAGACCGAATCCTTCATGTCTGCGGCATCCTTCCAGGAAACGACGAAGGTGCTTACCGAGGCGGCAATCGAGGGCAAGACCGACTATCTGCGCGGCTTGAAGGAGAACGTCATCATCGGCAAGCTGATCCCTGCCGGCACCGGTATGGAGTGCTACAAGGGCGTCGGCGTCCGCCCGGCGGATTCTGTCGAGAATCAGGCGATGTAAGAAGACCCCGGAGAAAAAAGGGGACCCTACAAAAGGGTCCCCTTTTTTCTCCGGGGTCTTTCCCGCTTTCCTGTAACCCCTCACTGCGCCGAGTGATCTGAAGCGGCGATGAAGCGGGCGTGGGAGGCTTGCATGGAGGCACGGGCTGCGGCGTCCTGTTCGGGGTTGCCGAGACCGAAGCTGATGGCGATTGCCGTGTTTACATCGTTCATCATGCTGTCGTCCAAATGCCCCATCTTTTCCTTCAGGCGCCGCTTGTCAAGCGTTCGGATCTGCTCTAAGAGAATGACCGAATCCTTGGCAAGCCCCACGCGGTCGGCAAACACGTCAATGTGCGTGGGCAGGTGCGTCTTGCTCATGCGGGAAGTAATGGCGGCAGCGATCACGGTTGGACTGTAGCGATTGCCAATATCGTTTTGAATGATGAGAACCGGGCGAAGCCCTCCCTGTTCGGACCCAACGACCGGGCTCAGGTCCGCGTAATAAATATCTCCGCGTCTGACGGTGTTCATAATTCGCATCCTTTCCTTTTGGTTTGTACCCTTATTTTGGTCAACGAGCGGCAGGTTTAATCGCCGAGCCGCACGGACAGCGGCGGAACATTTTTCCACCCATTGACAGAATATGACCGGAAAGGTCGGTCCGACACCGAAAATGTCGAGAGGAGAGCCTGAAAGTTTTGTGAAAGACCTTTACAAGCCGCGCAAAATATGGTACAATGAAGGGGATAAGAAAGGAAGGTGTTTGACATGGCATTGCAAACCAGAGCAGAAGCAAAAAAAGAATTTACATGGGACTTTTCCGGCATTTTCCAAAGCGAAGAAGCATGGGAAGCCGCATACGCAAAGGCAGAAAAGGATATTGAAAAGATTCATACGCTGGAGGGGACGCTCGGCACCTCGGCAGACAGCATGAAGGCGGCGCTGGACACCATCACCCAGGTGACGCACGACGTTGAGATTGTCTACCTCTATGCGTCGCTCCATATGAGTACCGATAACGGTGACCCCATCAACCAGGCAAGATCCGGCAGAGCAACCAACCTGATTGTGAAACTCTCGACCGCAGCGGCGTTCGTCGAGCCGGAAATCGTCGCCATCGACGGCAAAAAGCTGGAGGAAATGCTGAACGATTCCAAGCTGGCAACCTACCGCCACATGATCGAGGACACTGCCCGCGCGCGGAAGTATACGCTGGACGCGCACTCCGAGCAGATGCTTGCCATGCTGTCGGACGCAGCCGGCACCGCGTCGGATTGCTTCGGCATGCTGGAGAGCGTTGACATGACGTTCCCGGACATCAAGGACGAGAACGGAAACACCGTCACCCTGACGCACGGCAACTTCGGTGTTTACCGCGAGAGCGGCGACCAGCGGGTCCGGCGCGAGTCGTTTGAAGCCTACTTCGGCGAGTTCAAGCGCTATATCAACACCTTTGCCGCCATGTACGCAGGCAGTGTGAAGATGGACAACTACTACACCCGTGTGCGCGGGTACGGGTCGACCTGCCAGCGTGCGCTGTTTGCCGACAACGTGCCGGTCAGTGTTTACGACCAGCTGACCGAGGCGGTCCATGCCGGGCTGCCGACCATGCGCCGGTATCTGGACCTGCGCCGCCGCGTGCTGGGTCTGGACGAGCTGAATATGTACGATCTCTACTGCCCGATGGTAGCGGATGTGGACATGAAGATGCCTTACGGGGAGGCGCAGAAGCTGGTCCTGGAGGCGACCAAGCCGCTGGGCGAGGAGTACGGCAAGCTGCTGCAGCGTGCGTTCTCCGAGCGCTGGATTGACGTTTACGAGAACAAGGGCAAGACGACCGGCGCGTTCTCCTGCGGCGTGTACGGGGTGCATCCGTTCGTGCTGCTGAACTATTCCGACAAGCTGGATGACGCGTTCACGCTGGCGCACGAGTTGGGGCATTCGATGCATTCCTGGTTCTCGGACACCACGCAGGATTTCGCCAACCACGACTACCGCATTATGGTTGCGGAGGTTGCGTCAACGGTCAACGAGGTGCTGCTGTCGAAGTACCTGCTGGCGCATGAGACCGACCCGCAGAAGCGCGCGTATATTCTGAATCACTTCCTGGAGGGCTTCCGCACGACGGTCTTCCGTCAGACGCTGTTTGCGGAGTTTGAGCGTCAGGCGCACGATGCCGAGATGAACGGCACGCCGCTGACCGCCGATACGCTGAACGGGATTTATCGGAAGCTGAACGAACTTTACTATGAAGGTGCGGTCGTCAACGAGCTGCAGGACATTGAGTGGGCACGGATTCCGCATTTCTACAATGCGTTCTATGTTTACAAGTATGCGACCGGCTTCTGCTCTGCGGTTTCCATTGCGGACCGGATTCTGAACCGCAACGGCGCAAAGGAATATCTGCGCTTCCTGTCGACCGGCGGTTCCGACTACCCGTTGGAGGAGCTGAAGATCGCCGGCGTTGATCTGACCAAGCCGGACACGGTGACCAACGCCCTCAAGGAATTCGACGCCGCCCTGACCGAGCTGGAAGGACTGCTGAAGTAAGGTTTAGAGGGGAGAAGGAGAAGAAGACCTTGGAGGGAGAGGGGAGACCCTTTCGTAGGGTCCCCCCTCTCCCTCCAAACCTCCCTCATCCTCCCCGAACTTTCCTCAGCCGGGGTTTGTTCACAGTGCTTCTGATTCTTCCGTGCTGCGTATCAAGATATGGTACGCGGGAGGAGCGAGGCACAAACCCCGGCTGAGGAAAGTTTTTGTTGGATTGGGTCGGTTCCGGATTTTGAACGGCTTGAAATTTTGGATGGTTGCGAATCCGGCAATCAAGATTCAGTGATTGCTTATGAGTCATTCAAATTTTATAAAAGAGCGGTTACCGCATCCCGATGGTGTGCGATAGCCGCTCTTTTTATAAACTTTTAACCTACCCAGACAGACCCCGAACTTTCCTCAGCCGGGGGTGTTTCACGCCCGTCAATCGCACCGCGTCTTGCCGTGCAGCACGGAAGATTCAGAAGCACTGTAACCACCCCCCGGCTGAGGAAAGTTCGGGGAGGATGAGGGAGGGTTGGAGGGAGAAGGCATCGCGAAGCGACGGTAGCGGCTTGCCGCGTTGACCCCTACCCGAAAGGGGGGTCCCTTCTCCCACCAAGGGCTTCCTTCTTTCCCTCCACGCATATCACCTCAGGTGGAGGAATTGTTCGTGCGTGGTGACGGATTCGGTGGGGGAGGTGTTTTTTCGGTATTCGGAGGGGGTTCTGCCGGTGTGACGGATGAAGGCGCGGTTGAAGGTCCGCAGGGTCCCGAAGCCGACGTGGAAGCAGATGTCGGTCACCGAGTCGTCCGAATTGAGGAGCATCCGGCATGCCTCCGAAATGCGCAGCGAGTTGATGTAATCGTTGAAGCGCATGCCCAGCTTTTTGCTGAACAAATGGGAAATGTAGTAGCGGTTCAGCCCCAACTTGTCCGACAGCACCGAAAGCGACAGGTCGCCGGCGTAGTGGCGGGTGCAGTAGAAAATGATCGAGCGGAGCGCGCCGGAGTCATCCTGCGGCAGACCGATCAGCTTCATTTTTGAGAGGATTTCCGCGAACAGCGCGAGCAGGTAGCCTTGCAGTTTCTCGCGCCTGTAGGGGACCGTCTCTTCGGGCTGGCGACAGATTTCCACGATTGCGTCAAACAGCGCGTTGATACGCGGGTCGTATGCCCCGCCCGGCAGAACCGCCGACTCCGGCAGGGACAGCTCAAATTCGTCCGACAGCTCCGGCATCAGGTCCGGTTTGACGATCATGATGGAGTAGTCTTCCTTTACCGCCGTCTCGTAGCTGTGAATTTGGTTCGGGAAGGTCAGAAACAGGTCGCCCGGCTGCAGGTCGTACCGCCCGGAATCCGACGTGGCAAACGTCTTTCCCGTTCGGTACAGGACCAGCTCCAGCTCCCGGTGCAGGTGCGCTGCGCATTGCAGCCGGCTTCGCGGTCCGCTGATGCCGTAGTAGATGTCTTTGTCTTTCTTTTCGTATTTCACGTTCAGCGACATGTTTATCGCCTCCTTTCTGAAGGGGGAGAAGACCTCGGGGCGCTGCCCCGAACCCCGCTTAGAACCTTCTTTCGGATGAAG